>ENA-OQIO01000084-OQIO01000084.1-human-gut-metagenome-genome-assembly--contig:-NODE-84-length-43189-cov-3.919837_pt1 | contig 43189 bp, 58 predicted proteins | sample MGYA00242573_ERZ504737 | MGnify/ENA primary metagenome ERZ504737 (study PRJEB26092, sample SAMD00036203) | human gut metagenome | host: Homo sapiens | study: EMG produced TPA metagenomics assembly of...
CCGCCAGCAGCAGCCCGGCGCGCAGCGCATCTTCCAACATGGCGCAGAGCAGATGCTCCGGCTCTGCCCGGCTGACGTGGGCGTTCTGCGCCCCAATGAGCGCATAGTCCATGGTGCGGCGCAGGTCCGGTGCCATGGCCTGCCGTTCCAGCCGCTGTGCCGGGGCGCTGCGCCGCTGCGCCAGCTGACGGCGCACCTCCGGCTCGGTGATGTTTTTCCGGGTGAGGAACTGCGCCGCAGCGCCCTGCTGCTGCAGCATTGCCAGCAAAAGATGGCTGGTATCCGCCTGTTCACAGCCCAGATCTCCCGCCAGCTGCACCGCCTGCTGCAACAGCCGCGCCGCCGGGCGCGAAAAGCCCCGGTAACCGCCCATGCCAGATTTTCCCAAATGCCCATGTGTCTGCTCCTTGCTGCATATAAAATCGTCTGCACTGGAAGTATAGCCCCAAAGGCGCAGAAAAAATCAGTCGTTTGTGTCGGGCGGCAGAAAAGTAAAAACCGATCCGCAGCGGTTGCCGGGGCGCGGGTGCGTCCGGCTGCTGCGGATCGGTTTTTGAGATTTTATCTTGCGGGGAACGTTTTCAGAACGAACCGCCTCCGCCGCCGTGGGTGGAGCCGGCTGGAGGAGGTATGGGTGGAGCTGCCGCCGGAACTGCCGGAGTCAGTCTCCTTCGGCCGCTCGGTGCGGTGGATCTCACGGTACAGATACAGATCCCGCTGGTTGGTCAGCTTCATGCTGCCCTGCCGCACATAGCTAGTTGCGTCCCGCTGCGGTGCCACGCTCTTGAGCCGGCTCTTCATCACGCCGGTCACGATCAGTGCCGTGATCAGGCCAATGACCAGCGCCACGCCCAGATACACGATCGAGAACGGCTCCTTGGGCATGTTGTCCACATCGTAGGGGTGGCCTTCGCGGGCGGCGGTGACATATGCGTCCGTCCACTGGATAAAGGTGCGGAAGGCGGCGGCGTAATCACCGTCTGCCATATCGGGGGTCATCTGCTCGCCAAGGTACTGGATGCCGGCATCCGTAAAGGCGGTAATGCCGTAGCCGCAGGTGGAGATATGCCATTTGCGGTCGCCTATGCTCACCAGCAGCAGCACGCCGTCCCGGTTTTCACCGTAGCCGAACTGGCAGTAATCATACAGGTCATCGGCATATTCCTCCATGCTGGTGCAGCCCTCGCTTTCCAGCGAGTCGATGGTAGCAATGATCACATCAAAGCTCTGGCGGACGCTCAGTTCCTCCAGCGAAGCTCCAGCTCGCCGTCCTCGTCCTCGGTCAGAACTTCTGCGCTGTCGTTCATGCGGTAATACAGGTCGGCAAAGCCGTCTGCGGCAAAGGCCGGTACAGCCAGCGCCAGCAAAAGCACCAGTGCGGCCAACGCAGCACAGAGGGAGCGCAGAGGGGTAACAGTCTTTTTCATCTTCCGTCCCTCCCTTAAAGAATCCCGGCCAGCCACAGCAGCCACATCACCGCATAGGATGCAGCACCGACGGCTGCCGTAAGTCCCAGCGTCCACTTGCGGGCGGCGGTCTTATCCACCGGCAGGTTGCCCACAAACTTGCCGGTCTGGCCGTTCATGGCAAAAATGTAGTTGTTACCCTGCCAGCTGGTGCTCAGCACCCACACCGGGAACAGGGCATACTTTGCCTTGCCGCCGTGCAGCTGGATGCTGCTGTTCTCCATTTTCACGGAGTCGTAGCCGGTAACGGTCTGGGTAAAGGCGTCCTCGGTGGACTGACGGACGCGCTCATTGGCGCGCTGGATGCTCTTTTGGGCGTCCACATCGTACTTATCGGCACATAGCCTGCCAGATATGCAGTCTTGAAGGGCACGGCATCGCTCATGGTAAAGGGCTCGATGGATTCCATCAGGTCGTCCTCCATCTTGGAGGAGCCGTCCACCGGAACTGCATCAAAGCCCAGCACGCCGTCCCGGCGCACGGAGTAGTAGCTGGTCTCGGTATAATCGTAGTCGTCATCCGACCAAAAGCGGGTGCGGGTGGCGGTAAAGCGCAGCTGGGCGTCGGCATCGCTGTCGTACAGCCAGAAGGGCACATACACGCCCTTGATCTCGTCGATGTGGTTCTGGCTGCGGAACACCTTGGGCAGCAGGGTCTTGCCATTGAGGTGCTCCTGCAATTTAGCTTGGCAGCCTTTTTATCCAGCTTGAAGGGGATGATGAGGTCGGGGCGCAGGTCTCCGGCAAACTGTCCGGTCAGAACGATGGGGTTGCCGCAGAAGGGGCAGGCCGAGGCTGCCATGGTGTCGTCGCCCACGATCTCGCCGCCGCAGCTCTTGCAGACATAAGTATGCAGACCGCTGTCTCGCCCTCTGCCCAGCTGCCGCCGGGGGTGGCCCAGTTCATCTCGCTGGGCTTTTCGTCCTTCAGCTCCTCGTCATAGCCCTTGAGGGTATCCACGTCGAACTCGGTGTCACAGTAGGGGCATTTCATCTTCTGGGTGGTGCTGTCAAATTTGATAGCACCATCGCAGCAGGGGCACTTATATTCCAGCATTCCTGCCATAGTGTTTCCTCCTATGATCTGCGGAGCAGGGCTCCTTCCCTGCCCCGCAGTGTGATCGGTCATTGTGTGCCGGGTTCAGCTGCGGTCGTTCTCGTCAAAGGGGTCGCCGCACTCCGGGCAGAACTTGGGCGGGTGTGCAGGGTCGGCCGGTTCCCAGCCGCACTTGTCGCACTTATACTTGGGCGTACCGGCGGGCTTGGGTTTACCGCACTCGGAGCAGAACTTGCCCTTGTTCACCGCGCCGCAGCTGCAAGTCCAGCCTCTGCTGCTGCCGGGCGGGGCTTGCCGCACTCCGGCAGAATTTGCCGGTGACGGTGGCACCGCAGCTGCAAGTCCAGCTGTCAGCAGCGGGCTTCGGTTCCGGCTTTTTGCTGCCGCATTCCGGGCAGAACTTGCCGGTAACGGTAGCGCCGCAGCTGCACTTCCAGCTGTCGGCGGCAGAAGTCTGCTGCTGGGGTGCTGCGGGCTGCTGCCCCATGGCGAACAGGTTCTGGGCGTTCATGCCGTTGGCACCGGCTGCCATGCCCATACCCATAAAGCCGGTCATGGCACCGGCGGTGTTGCCGGCGGCGGTCTTCATGGCGTCGATCTGACCACCCACCAGACGGGCGGCAGCGGTGGTGGGGTCGGTGGTCATGGCGTTTTCTTCCCACTCTGTGATCTTCTTCTGCTGCTCCTCCGGGATGGACAGAGAGTTGATGTTGAAGGAGAACACCTCAATGCCGCGCTTTTTGCGCCAGATATTGGACAGCTGCTCGTTGAGCGCCTCGGAGATCTCCAGCGTGTGGGCAGGGATCTCGTAATATTGCACCTTGTTGGCAGAAAGGGTAGCCAGCGCCGGCTGCAAAGCGTTCATCAGTTCGCTCTTCAGGCGGGGAGCCAGCTCCGAGGCATCGTACTGGGTGGAGACGTTGCTGCACACGTTGGTGTAGAACAGCAGCGGGTCGCAGATGCGGTAAGTAAAGCTGCCGTTGCAGCGGATATTCACCGAGAGCTTGTAGCCCCGCTCCTCGCTGACCACCACCCGGAACGGGATGGGGGTGGCGGTGCCGTACAGGATCTCGCCCAGCTCCTTGGTGTTGATGTAGTACACCCGCTGATCCTTGCCGGTGTCGCCGCCGTAGGTAAAGCGCTTGGCTACGGTTTGGAAAGTGGCTGCCAGACTGTCGCCGAAGTTGCCGGTGAACACGCTGGGCTCGGTGGAGGAATTGAAGGTATACTCGCCCGGTTCGGCGCACACCTCCACCACGCGGCCCTGCTCCACGATGAGCATGCACTGTCCGTCTGCCACAGCAATGCCGCTGCCGTTGGTGATGATATTATCCTCGCCGTGGTTGGAGCTGCGGCGGGAAGTGCGCTTCTGGCCCTTGACCATCAGCACATCCTTATCCAGAGAATCGCAGTAGAAAAATTCCTTCCACTGGTCTGCAAGAGTTCCGCCCAGTGCGCCCATACCTGCTTTGATCAAACCCATAATAATTTCCTCCTGTATGTTTTATTGTTTTTGCTCTCTTCTTTATCATGCAGAACGATTTCGTTTGTAAAAAGGTTCTGCCTGCTCAGGGGTAAGGGTCAGATAATTGATATTATAATCATACTGCAATGCGGCGCTGAACGCAAGGCATTTCTACCGTTGCCACCTGCCTTTGCAGCTTCTTTCACAAAAAAGAACACCGGAGCATCCATAGAGACTCCGGTGTTCCGAAATAATATTTTTATGCTTGTCCCGTACCCAAAAAGGCTTAGAACCGCCGCCATGTATCCGGCATAAACAGTACCAGCATGGGGAAGATTTCCAGACGGCCGGCCAGCATATCGAAGATGAGCACCAGCTTTGCGGGGTCTGCAAAGCAGCCGAAGTTCTGCATGGGGCCTGCCATTTCCAAGCCCGGGCCGATGTTGTTCAGGGTAGCAGCCACGGCGGTAAAGTTCGTCACCATATCAAAGCCGTTCAGGCTGATGAGGAAGAAGGAGGCGCAAAGATAAAGATATACGCCGCCACAAACACGTTGGTGGTGCGGATGGTCTCGTGGTTCAACAGCTTGCCGTCCATGCGGGCGGGCGCTACCACCTGCGGGTGCAGGGCGGTCTTGAGCTCCTTGGCCAGGGTCTTACCCAGAATGAGGAAACGGCTCACCTTGATGCCGCCGCCGGTACTGCCGGCGCAGGCGCCAATGAACATGAGCATGACCAGAATCTCTTTCGAGAGGGTCGGCCACAGGTCAAAATCGCAGCTGGAAAAGCCGGTGGTGGTGATGATGGAGCCCACCTGAAAAGCGGCCTGCCGCAGCGCCTCGCCAAAGCTGTTGTACATACTATAAATATTGGCAGTGATGATACCCACTGCCACTGCGATGACCACAAAGTAGCCCCGCACCTCCTCGCTGGCAGCAGCGCGGCGGAACTTGCGCATGAGCAGCAGGAAGTAGGCGTTGAAGTTGACGCCGAACAGGATCATGAAAATGGTCACGACCCACTGGATGTAGGGCGAAAAGCTGGCAAAGCTGTCGTTGCGGAAGCGAAGCCGCCGGTACCCGCCGTACCAAAGGCAGTGAGCATGGCTTCGAACAGGGGCATTCGGCCAATCAGCAGGAACACCAGCTCCAGCACGGTAAGGGCAAAGTAGATGCCGTACAGGATCTTAGCGGTGGACTGCACCTTAGGCACAAGCTTGTCCACCTGCGGGCCGGGGCTTTCGGCTTTCATCAGGTTGACGTGAGAGCCGCCAGTCAGCGGCAGCAGCGAGAGCAGAAACACCAGAACACCCATGCCGCCAATCCAGTGGGTGAAGCTGCGCCAGAACAGAATACCGTTGGGCAGCCCCTCCACGGCGGGCAGGATGCTGGCACCGGTGGTGGTAAAGCCGGAGACCGTCTCAAACAGGGCATCCACGGGGTTCGGGATGCAGCCGGTGAGCACAAAAGGCACCGCGCCCATCACCGAGATGAACACCCAGCACAGCGAGGTAGCCGCAAAGCCTTCGCGCATATAGAACACCTTACTGCGGGGCTTGATGGTGTGCAGGCGTAGCCGATGCCGGCGCTGACGGCCGCTGTGAGCAGAAACACGCCCAGCACCATCCACTCGCCATACACTAAGCTGGCGGCGGCGGGCAGCAGCAGCAATGCGCCCTCGATCATCAGCACATAGCCCAGCAGACGGAAAACGATCGCATAATTCATAGTCCGCCTCCGTCAGTGCTCCACGATATCGCGCAGATCGTGCAGACCATGCTCCAGCGTGACCACGATGACGTTATCGCCCACCTGTATCTGGTCGCCGCCGCGGGGGATCAAAATCTTGCTGCCGCGGGTAATGCAGCACAGCAGCAGGTTCTTTTTCAGGTGCAGCTGGCTCAGGGGCACACCGGTAGCGGCGCTCTCCTCGTGCACTGTAAATTCCAGTGCCTCCACGCGGTCATCCAGTATGCGGTACAGAGTCTTGATGTTGTTGCCTGCCTCGTTTTGCAGGGCGCGGACGTACTGCACGATGTAGTCACAGGTCATGTACTTGGGGTAGACCACGCTGCCCAGATCCAGCCCGGCCAGAATATCGTCAAATTCCAGACGGTTGACCTTGGTCACCAGCTTGCCGTTGGAGTGCTTTTTGGCAAACAGGGTCAGCAGCACGTTCTCCTCGTCGATGTTGGTCAGCGCCACAAAGGCTTCGGTGGATTCCAGACCCTCGGAAAGCAGAAACTCGCGGTTGGAGCCGTCCTCGTTCAGGATCTGTGCGCCGGGCAGCTGCTCGGCCAGTTCTACGCAGCGGGCAGCGTCCCGCTCCACGATACGCACCCGCACATGGTTTTCCAGCAGTTCCTGACTGAGGTAGTAGGCAATGGCACCGCCGCCCACGATGAGGGCGTTGCGTACCGGCTGCACCGGCAGATGCAGCTGCTGGAAGAAGGCGTGAGCTTTTTCCTGCGTAGCAAGGAAAGTGACCTGATCGCCCTTTTGCAGCACAAAGTTACCGTTGGGGATGATGACCCCGCCCTCACGCTCCACCGCGCACACCAGAATATCGCTCTTGAGCCGGGTGGGGATCTCTCGAATGCTACGCCGTCCAGTGCATCGGGCAGCGCAAACTTGATCAGCCGCACACGGCCGTCCGCAAAGGTATCGATCTTGCTGGCACCGGGGAAGCGCAGCAGGTGGGAGATCTCCCGCGCCGCCGCCATCTCCGGGTTGATGATGGCCGAAATGCCGATCTGCTTTTTGATGAAGTCCAGCTCATGGCTGTAGGATGGGTTGCGCACACGGGCAATGGCGTGGCAGTGGCCCGCCTTTTTGGCAAACATGCAGCAGAGCAGGTTCAGCTCGTCCGAGCCGGTGACCGCAATGAACACGTCCGCCTCCTCGATCCCTGCCTCGGACAGCGTTGTGATGGAGGAGCCGTTGCCGGTAATGCCCATCACGTCATAGGATTCGCTGATATGCTCCACACGGGCCTTGTTGGTATCGATGATCGTGACATTGTGGCCTTCCTCGCTGAGCTGACGTGCCAGCGCTGTGCCGACTTTGCCGCAGCCCACCAGAATGATCTTCATAGAAAATGTCCTTTCCGTCCCTCCCGCCTTGCGGGAAGGATACTTTCTCAGTAGCGCTCCACGCCGTCCTTGGTGACAAGGGCGTAGACCAGCGGGGCCTCCTCGGGCTTTTCCGCACCATAGACCAGACCGCTGCGGTACTCCGCAGCAGCGGCTTCAAATTTATCTGCCGCACCGTAGAAGGTGGCCAGGCTTTCGCCCTTGTGCACATAGTCGCCGCGCTTTTTGTGCAGGGTGATGCCGGCCGCAAAGTCCAGCGGGTCTCCCTTCTTCTGGCGGCCAGCGCCCAGCAGCACACTGGCAGAGCCGATCTTCTCGGCATCGTTGGCCACGATGTAGCCATCCTGCTCGGCCAGCAGCTCAAAGCTGGCTGCAGGCTGCTCAAACAGGCTGTAATCGTCCAGCACACGGGTGTCGCCGCCCTGGGCCGCAAACATCTCCTTGCACTTGGCAAAGGCAGAGCCGTCCGCGATCACAGCCTGTGCATGGCACGGCACTCCGCCGGGGTACCCTTGCCTGCCAGCACCAGCATATTGGCGGCCAGCTGCAGGCAGACCTCGGTCAGGTCGGCAGGGCCCCTGCCCTTGAGCACGTCCATGCTCTCCATGACCTCAAGGCTGTTGCCGATGTTGCGGCCCAGCGGGGTGTCCATATCCGTGATCATGGCGGCCACCCGGCGGCATGGTGGGTGCCGATGGCAACCATCAGCTCAGCCAGCTCAATGCTCTGGTCCACGGTCTTCATAAAGGCACCGGTGCCGGTGGTCACATCCAGCAGGATGGCATCGGAGCCGGAGGCCAGCTTCTTGGACATGATGGAAGAGGCGATCAGCGGGATGCAGCTGACCGTGGCGGTCACATCCCGCAGGGCGTACATCTTCTTATCCGCCACGGCAATGCCCTCGCTCTGGCCAATGACCGACAGCCCGATCTTGTTCACCTGGGCAAAGAACTCCTCCTGCGAAAGGGCAGTTCTGGTGCCGGGCACGCTCTCCATTTTATCAATGGTGCCGCCGGTATGGCCCAGGCCGCGGCCGCTCATCTTGGCGATCTTCACACCGCAGGCCGCCACCACAGGGGCGATCACAAGGGTGGTCTTATCGCCCACGCCGCCGGTGGAGTGCTTATCCACCTTGATGCCGGGGATGGGGGAAAGATCGACATCACGCCGCTGTGGGCCATCACGTCCGTCAACTCGGCTGTTTCTTCGTTGGTCATGCCGCGCAGGTAGACCGCCATCATCCAGCAGCCATCTGGTAATCGGCCACTTCCCCGCTGACAAAGCCGTTGACAATGGCTTCCAGCTCTTCTCGGGTGTGGGTACCGCCATCGCGCTTTTTCGCGATCAGATCATAAATACGCATCGCAATTCTCCTGTCTGACAGTATGACTTTCAATAAATTCCATTATAACAGACTTTTTGACAAAGGCAATCCACATTCCGTCTCCTTTGTCGGGTTTTGAACGCCAAGGGCGCAGCTGCCCGGAAAAGCAGCTGCGCCCTTGGAACAAACCTCGCTCAGCGGGAACCCTTGTCGTAAGGGATACCCTCAGCCTTGGGGGCCATGCTGTTTTTGGAGGTAAAGGCCAGAATGATCATGGATGCGATGAACGGCATCATGTTATAGATGTTGCTGGACCAGTGGAGCTGCGCCAGGAAGGTGGAGTCCGCAATGTTTGCCAGGCTCTTGAACACGGCAAAGAACATGGCGGCGGCACAGATGTTGAAGGGCTTCCACTGGCCAAAGATCATAACAGCCAGTGCAAGGAAGCCCGCGCCAGCCACGCCGACCTCAAAGTTCCAGGTCTGCACCGGGGGCACGATATATGCCAGACCGCCGATAGCGCCCAGCGCACCGGAAAGCAGCACACCCGCGTAGCGCATCTTGTAGACGTTGATGCCCACAGAATCGGCTGCCTGAGGATGTTCGCCGCAGGCGCGCAGGCGCAGACCGAAGCGGGTCTTGTACAGCACCACATAGCTGATGACGAGCAGCACGATGCCCAACGGCACAAAGATGCTCAGCTCCAGGCCGCCGATGCTGAACAGGAACGGCTTGTTGGAATAGTTCAGCTTGGCGCTGCCGCTGTCGCTGAAATACTTGGCAATGACCACGGCAATGGCGGTGGCCAGCAGGTTCAGGGCCGTGCCGCCGATGGTCTGGTCCGCTTTCAGGTTGATGGAAGCAAAGGCCAGAAGCAGGCTGTACACGATACCGGCCAGCGCAGCCACCAGGACCGAGATCAGCACCACCAGGAACGGCGACATGTCGGCCGGAAGCATGGTCAGGGTCAGAACACCCGCCACACCGCCGATGACCATGATGCCTTCCAGCGCGATGTTGATGATACCGGAGTGCTCACTGAACATACCGCCCAGTGCCACCAGCATCAGAACGATGCCATACAGCAGGGTATATTTGATCAAAAGCAGCATCTTACTTGCCCTCCTTCTTCGCGTTGGCCTTTTCCGCCGGGGCAGGCTCTGCGTTCACATTGGTCTTGTCCGCATTCTTGAACAGCAGCTTCTGGATCTTGCCGCGGAACAGCATGGAGAATGCACACAGGTAGATGATGATGCCGCTGATCAGGTCGGCGATCTCCGTGGGATAATACTTGGTGGAAAGGAAGGTGCCGCCCACCGAGATGTGGGAGATGAACAGGGCCGAGAAGATGGTGCCAATGGGGTTGGAGCTTGCCAGCAGGGCAACGGAGATGCCGTTGAAGCCCATGGCGGGCAGGCTGGTGGAGTTCAGGGGGTTCCACTGGCCCACGTTGGACAGGTAGAACAGGCCCGCGCCAAAGCCTGCCAGCGCACCGGCAATGGCCATGGAGAGGATGATGTTCTTCTTTTCGTTGATACCGGCGTAGCGGGCAGCACTCTTATTCAGGCCGACCGCCTTCAGCTCATAGCCAAAGGTGGTCTTGTTCAGCACCACCCAGATCAGGATGGCCACCACAGCGGCCAGGAAGATGGCAATGGTGGTGCTGTTGGTCTGAAACAGCTTGTTCAGGCCGAAGTCCGGGATGACAGACTGGGCGAGATCCGCGTTCTTGCCCAGGTTCAGGGTGCGGGTGTTGCGCACATCATACATGGGGCCGGTGCCGTTCTGGTAGACCAGCTCATTGACAAGGTACAGGCCGATCCAGTTGAACATGATGGAGGTAATGACCTCGTTGATGTTGAAGTAGGCCTTGAAGAAACCGGGGATGGCACCCCACAGACCGCCCAGAATGGCCGCAGCCAGCAGGCAGACGAACCAGGGCAGCTTGAGCATGATGGCGCAGTAGAGGGCACCGTAAGCGCCCAGCGTGTACTGACCGGCGGCACCGATGTTGAACAGGCCGGTCTTGAAGGCAAAGCCACGGAAAGGCCGGTCATGATCAGGGGCGCGGCGTTGGCCAGTTCCTTGCCGACACCATAGGGGGCATCATGGAAGCCGCCCTTGAGGATACGGACAAAACCGTCTGCCCATGCGTGGGCCGGATTGATGGCCAGCAGCACGAGGAAACCCACAAACAGACCGATCAGGATGCACAGCAGGGCAGCCATCACACTGGTGACAGAACCCTGCAGCCCGTTGTGGGAAAGTTTTTTGTTTTTCATTTCTGCTTACTCCTTTCCCTGCTTGCGGGCACCGGCCATGTACAGGCCCAGCTCCTGGACTGTGGTGGTCTTGGGGTCAAACTCACCCACGATCTCACCCTCGTACATCACAAGGATCCGGTCAGAAAGGTTCATCACCTCGTCCAGCTCCAGACTGACCAGCAGCACAGCCTTGCCCCTGTCGCGCTCATCCACGATCTGCTTATGGATATACTCAATGGCACCGACATCCAGGCCGCGGGTGGGCTGCACTGCCACCAGCAGCTTGGGGTCTTTGTCGATCTCACGGGCAATGATTGCCTTCTGCTGGTTGCCGCCGGACATGCTGCGCACGATGGTTGCGCTGCCCTGGCCGCTGCGCACGTCATACTGGGCGATCAGCTTATCGGAGTACTCCCGCACCTTTTCACTGCGGATAAAGCCGTTGTGCTGGAACTCTGGCTGCCAGTAGCGCTGGAGCACCATGTTGTTCTCCAGGCTGTAATCCAGCACCAGACCATGCTTGTGGCGGTCCTCAGGGATATGGCTCATGCCGTCCTTGGAGCGCTGGCGGATGCTCTCGTTGGTGATCTCCTTGCCGTCCAGCAGCACCTTGCCGCTGTTGAACTTTTCCAGACCGGTCAGGCCGTAGACAAACTCAGTCTGGCCGTTGCCCTCGATGCCTGCCAGACAGACGATCTCACCGCCACGCACCTGGAAAGAGACGTTCTTGACGGCATCCTTCTTGTGCTGGGCATTGTGCATGGTAACGTTCTGCACGTCCAGCACCACCTCGCCGGGGGCGGCGGGCTTTTTGTCCACCTGCAGCTGAACATCGCGGCCGACCATCATGCGGGAGAGCTCTTCCTTGGTGGTGTCCTTGATGTCCACAGTGCCCATATACTTGCCCTTGCGCAGAACCGTGCAGCGGTCTGCCACTGCCATGATCTCGTTGAGCTTGTGGGTGATGAAGAGGATGGATTTGCCTTCCTTCTTGAACCCGCGCATGATCTCCATCAGCTCGTCGATCTCCTGCGGGGTCAGAACAGCGGTGGGCTCATCAAAGATCAGGATCTCGTTGTCGCGGTAGAGCATCTTCAGGATCTCAACACGCTGCTGCATACCAACAGAGATATCGCTGATGAGTGCATCGGGGTCCACACGCAGGCCGTACTTCTCGCTCAGGGCCACGACCTTCTTGCGGGCCTCAGCCTTCTGCAAAAAGCCCAGCTTATTGGGTTCCACGCCCAGAATGATGTTATCCAGCACGCTGAAGCATTCCACCAGCTTGAAGTGCTGGTGCACCATGCCGATGCCCAGCGCGTTTGCATCGTTGGGGTTGCGGACGGCGACCTCCTTGCCGTTCTTGAGGATCTTACCGGCCTCCGGCTGGTACAAGCCGAACAGCACGCTCATCAGCGTACTTTTGCCAGCGCCGTTTTCGCCCAGCAGGGCATGTACCTCGCCCTTGCGCAGCTGCAGGGTGATATCATCGTTTGCCTTGATTCCAGGGAACTCCTTGGTAATGTGGAGCATCTCGATCACAAAATCCTCTGCCAATCTGCTCACTCTCCTTTCGTGTCAAATCGACACCTATACTATTCTGTGTACCATTATACCGTATTTTTGCGGTTTTGCACACTTCTTTTTGATTTTTTGGCGGGATGTGCTCTTATAAGTATTACTTTTGTGCAAGCTGCACGATTTTTCGCGAGACAAAAAACGACCCTCTCCGTCAAAGCCTGGCGGCAATGACGGAGAGGGTCGTTCCCTGCAGCCCTTGCGGACTGTTCAAATTTTACTGGATGTAGGTGACGTTGGTGAACTCGCTGACGGTGGGCTTGGTAGCGTCATCAGAGCTGTTGTCAACAACGATCTCGCCGGAAGCGATCTTCTGCTTCAGCTCCTCGTACTCCTCAACCGTGAAGGTCTCGAAGTTCCAGCTGTCCTCAGCGGTGGGCAGGCCGACGTAATCGCCGTCCTCCAGACCAAAGTTGCCGTTGGTTGCTGCGATGGTGCTCCACTCGCCTGCCTCGATGTCGGACAGAGAAGTAGAAACAGCCTCAGACAGGCCCTTCATAGCGGAGGTGATGAACGGGTTGTAAGCATAGGTGCCGTCAGCAACGCCGTTTGCACCGATGTAGTTCTGGTCAACGTCAACGCCGATGACGTAGCCGTTGTTCTTCAGAGCAGCCTCAACAGCGGAGGTGTAGATACCGCCGCCGCAGGCAAAGACGACCTGAGTGCCGTTGGAGTACCAGCCCTCCATACGGGAGGTGATGTTGGCATCGCCGTAGAACTGGCCGCCGTAGAAGTAGTTGATGTCGATGTTCTGACCCAGCTCCTGAGCAGCAGCATCAGCGCCCTGCACAAAGCCGTAGCCGTAACGGATGACAGCGGGAACAGCCATGCCGCCCAGGAAGCCCAGCTTGGTCTTGCCGTCCTTGGCAATGGCGTAACCTGCCAGATAGCCTGCCTGCTCCTCCTTGAAGGTGATGCAGTAGCAGTTGGAGGGGATCTCATCGGTGCCGATATCGCCCTGGGTGACATCGATAGCAATGAACTTGACATCGGGGTACTGCTCAGCAGCCCATGCCAGAGAAGCTCCATACAGGTAGCCGACGCAGACAATGACCTCAGCGCCGTCGTTGACAGCCTGACGGATCATGGTCTCACGATCCTCATCGGAAGCGTCAGCCTCGGGGATGTAGTACTGGCAGTCATCGCCCATGTAGCTGGAAACAGCGCTCCAGCAAGCCTGGTTGAAGCTCTCGTCATCGATCGTGCCGGTATCGCAGGTCAGAGCGACCTTTGCGATCTTGCTGGCAGCCTCAGAAGCTGCAGAAGAAGCAGTGGAAGAAGCGGTGCTGGTGGAAGAGGAAGAACCACCGCAGGCGGTCAGAGCAGCGGCAGCAGCTGCAGCGCCAGCCACAGCCAGGAAGTTACGACGAGAAATCATCATAAGAAAACTCTCCTTTTATACATTAAAAATTGCGCTTTAAAAAGGGAATGCGCACACTTGCACATTTACTGACCCAAGTATAGCCGGGTCATGCGAGGAAAGCAAGGCATTTCCGATTACAAAATCTTTACAGATTTTTTGTAAAATCCGCGTAAAAGTCGTACTATTTCGCCAATTTTAGCAAAATATCCGCTTCCCTCCTCACTCTTCCACGGCTTTGTTGCCCGCCACGTTGGAGGGGCCAAAGCGAAGGGCAGCAGCTCGTCCATGCTGCGCTCGATGAAATCATCGGGGGTCTTTGCCATGATGACATTCAGCTCCGGTCCGCCGAACTCAAACAGCGCCTGACGGCAGACCCCGCAGGGCGAGGTGATCTGCTTGTTCACCTCGCCGCGGCGGGAACCACCACGCAATATCGGTGAAGCGGGTCACACCCTCACTCACCGCCTTGAACAGGGCCGTGCGCTCGGCGCAGCTGGTGGGGGTGAAAGCGGCGTTTTCCACATTGCAGCCGGTGAAGATGCGGCCATCTTCGGCCCGCAGGGCGGCACCCACCATAAAGTCGGAGTAGGGCGCATAGGCCTGCTCCCGGACTTCCAGCGCCATCCGGATCAGGGCTTTCTTTTCGTCTGAAGTAAGATTCGTCATAGGGGCCTCCTTTTTCCGCTGTCACGGTCAAAAACAGCGCAGTCAGCCGCAAAGGCCAGACTGCGCTGCTGCTCTTATTTCTCAGTACTCCGCGCCCAGTGCGACCTTCATCATGTTGGTGAAGCTGGTCTGGCGCTGCTCGGCGGTGGTGATCTCCGGGGAGACGAAGCTGTCGGAGATGGTCAGCAGGCAGGCGGCGTTCTTGCCCAGGACCTGAGCGTTGGCGAAGAGGGCAAAGCTCTCCATCTCCACGCACAGGCAGCCGCGCTCATCCCGCAGCTTTTCCCAGTAGGTGGGCTTTTCATCGGAGGGCTGGCGATAGAACACATCGGAGGAATGGATGTTGCCTCGATCAGGGGGATGCCCTGCTTTGCGGCGGAAGCGCGCAGCTTGTCGTTCAGGGTCTGGCTGGGCAGGGTGAGGTCCCCCTCAAAGCCGCTCTGGACCCGGGCATAATTGCTCTCGCTCACGGCACCGGCGGCCAGCACCACATCGAACAGCTTGGCTTTGTCGGTGTAGCTGCCGGCAGAGCCGATGCGGATGATGTTGTCCACATCGTAGAACTTGTACAGCTCGTAGGAGTAGATGCCGATGGAGGGCATTCCCATGCCGCTGCCCATCACACTGATGGGGCGGCCCTCATAGGTGCCGGTAAAGCCCAGCATTCCACGGACACCGGTGACCTGGCGGACATCCTTGAGGAAGGTATCCGCGATGAACTTTGCCCGCAGCGGATCGCCGGGCATCAGGACGGTCTTTGCGAAATCACCTTTTTCAGCGCTGATGTGGGGTGTTGCCATAATCATTCTCCTTTTTGTTTGTAAAATAAACCTCTCAGGCGCTTCACGCAGCATACGAGTTGCGGCTCCCAGCGTCCACTTCGTGCAAAGTATTGCACTCGTGTCCTGCTGGCCGCTGCCCCAACAACGCCTCCCTTCATCCGCCACTGGCGGCGGTCGTCGTTGTTGCCTGATAGGGGAGCCAAGTTTATGCTTCCGCTCTCTTGCCTCTCCTATTAGGAAAGGTGGCAATACGAAGCATTGACGGAGAGGTTCTGTTCTGATTTATCGCTTTCCGGAGAACACGCTCTGCGGTGCGATGTACGAGCCATTACGGCGGATCTCAAAGTGGCAGTGGTTGCCGGAAGAGCGGCCCGTGCTGCCACATAGCCGATGAGCTGGCCCTGCCGCACGGTCTGGCCCGCACTGACCGCCAGAGACAGGCAGTGGGCATAGACCGTGGTATAGCCGCCGGAGTGGCTGATGATCACAGAATAACCATAGCCCGTACCGGCACCGGCCTTGTTATAGCCTGCCTTGGTCACAGTGCCGCCCGCCGATGCATAGATGGGCGTACCGGCAGAGGCACAGATATCCACGCCCTTGTGGCCGCTGCCATACCAGCGCGAGCAGTTGCGGTACCCCGGCACAGGCAGATGAACTGACCGCTGCCGCCGATGTATGCCGCCGCACCGTTCTTCGTGACCTTCTTGGTGCCAACGACCACCTTTTTGTTCACCGGCTCCCGGATGGTCTCAGTGGAAAGGATGGTCTGCTCCAGCAGCACGCCGTTGGTATCGTAGACGTTCTGCATGGTGACGCGGCGCAGGCCATTCTGGCCCTCCTGCAGGGTCTTGGTGGTTCCCTTGGTGTACTCGTTGGACTGGGTGGTCTCGGTGCTGAAGGGGATCTCCTCCTCCCGCGTCTCCACCTTGGTGATGCGGACTTCCAGCAGAGCCTCCTGCTTGGTCACGATCAGCTGATCGCCCTCCTGGATATTGGAGTCCTCGGCCAGGGGAGCACCCTTGAAATTCGTATTCAGGCACACAGCTCCCGGAAGTCAGGTCGTTCTTCTGGCAATGGCCCACAGGGTATCGCCCGCCTTGACCGTGTAGATCTTCTCCTGCTGCTGCACGCCGGTCAGCATATTCTCAATGGAATTGTCATCCTCAAAGCTGTCGTTGAAATAGACTCCATCTTCCAGCGTCACATTTTTGCTAAAGCCCACGCTGACATTCTCGTCTGCCTGATCCTCGTAGGGGGCCAGCAGGCTCTCCAGATAGCCGCGCAGGGTGTCACCATCGGAGCAGACTGCCGTCAGCTCCCCATCCAGATACAGAGCGGTGCCCTCACTGATCTGGTCACTGGCGCTCTGCAGAATGGCGTTTGCCGTCTCGCTCTCGTCCATGGTCTTGTGGGTCACGGAGATGGTATAGGTCGGCTCGATGGTCAGCTCGGTCTTGTCCGAACCGGCGTAGTTGATGCGCTGCATCACATCCTCTTTTGCGAGGTTGAACACCTCCTCATTGGCCACATAGCCAACGGTCTGGCCGTTCACCTGCACAGCCAGCGCATAGGGCTGGGCCATGGTCCTGTTCCAGACCGTGACGAACACGGCCAGCATACACAGGGGCAGGATGTACATTGCTGTCCGGGGCAGCAGGCTCAGGTTGCGCTTGAGCCCGCCCACAAAATAGCGCCCGGCCGCTTTTACGGAAGCACCAAAGCCCCGTTCCCGGCGCACATCGTTGGCGTGGGCCGCCACAGCGCCGAGGCCCTTGAAGAACAGGTAAAGCGGTGCCAGCAGATCCTTGAACATCTGCGCCGCACCAGGAAAGGCTGTTGCAATGATGGTATGCAGGGCATTCCTGCACCAGCGGGCCAGTTTGCGCGCCACGGCAGCAATACCGCGCCCTGTGCGCACCACCATGTACTCTGCCGCAAAGCCAGTGCATAAAGTGCCTCGCCAACTGCCAGCACCACGGCACTGGCCCGCAGCTTTTTGGCCACATCATTCATGTGCCGCTGCGTTTTGCGGCGGAAACGGTGCCGCCGCAGCAGGCCGGAGATCTGGACCTTTGCCCAGAAGCTTCGCAGTTTTTCTCTGCCCTTCACCGGCGCTGCAGGAGCCTGGCTCTGCGGCTCCTTTGTTTTTTCTTCGATCAAAAGGGGTTGCTCCTTCCTGACGTTTTGGGTCGAAAGTTACAAATTCATATCAATTATACACCTGCCCGGGCTGATACAAGGTTTGTCACAGAATTTGGGCAGAGCTTTCACAGAGGTTTCACCGTATTTTCATATTTCAGCATCCAGCAATGCCCGCATATCCTCGGGCAGGGGGCTCTCCACCGCAACGGTATGGGTGTGTTCCTCCACCGGCGTTTCCAGCCGGATGCCGCCGGGCACCTCGGTGTAAGCCGGCACCCGGAAACTCTGCCGGGCACAATGGAGCGCCTGCCGGGCAATGCGGTCACGGTGCCCGCCGTAAAGGTCGTCTCCGGCCAGCGGGTGGCCTATGGATGCAAAGTGCACCCGGATCTGATGGGTGCGGCCCGTCACGGGAACACAGGCGGCAAGGCTCAGGCCATGCTCTGCCTTTAATATGGTATACTCGGTGCGGCTGGGCTTGCCTCGGGGGTCACGCACCGCCCGATGATGCTGTCCCCTCTCCGGCCAATGGGGGCATCGATGACTCCGGGGCCAAGGGGCAGTTCGCCCTCTACAATGGCGTAATAGAGCTTTTCCACGCCCTCGGCCAGCAGGGGTGCGGCATAGCCGTTCTTTGCGGCCAGCACCAGCCCGCTGGTGTCTTTATCGATCCGGTTCACCGGGCGGAACACCGGGCTTTCGCCGTGGGCAGCCGCCCAGGCGGCATAGCCGTTGGCCAGGGTATCCCGGGGGTAGTTCAGTGTGGGGTGGACCGCCAGATGGGGCGGTTTTTCCAGCACCACGGCAAAGGCATCCTCGTAAACGACCCTGACCGGGATCTCAGGCTGCGGCTCCACGCCGGGGCCGTCGGCGGCAGCGCAAAGCGGATCACCTGCTGCCTGCACACGGCGGTTGGCCAGAATGGGAACATCGTCCGCAAAAAAGCCGCTGCCATGGAATTTGACCGCCCGGGCCAGCTCCGTGGAGACGGCACACCGGCGCAGAAAGCCGCGCAGCAGCACGCCATCGGCTTCGGGCGGGACATTGAAAAGCAGCTGCATCCTTTGTCCCTCCCAAAAATTTCACGCCATATTTAGATTTATTATACCAAATTTCATCGTCACTTGCAAATCTTGTTTTTTTATGGTATCATGGGGAACGGAAAACGAGTGGAACATACGGCGGCGGGGCGGCTTTGACCGCTCTGAGGAAAGTCCGGGCCTCACAGAGCACGGTAACTGCTAACGGCAGCCGAGGGTGACCTCAGGGAAAGTGCAACAGAAAGGAAACCGCCGCAGCAATGCGGTAAGGATGAAAGGGCGAGGTAAGAGCTCACCAGCGCATGGGTGACTATGCGGCTTTGTAAACCCTACCGGAAGCAACGCCTATATGGGACGTACAGCGCTGCTCGCGTGTCCCGAAGGCGGCATGAGCCTGTCAGCAATGGCAGGCCTAGACAGATCGTCGTTTAATACAGAACCCGGCTTACGGTCCATCTCGTTTTCCATTTGGTGTATCTGCAGGGGGTTGTTAGAACCCTTCTTTGCCCCGCCGACAGGCGCAGAGGCAGAGAGGTTGATAACAGCCCTCTTTTCGTTTTGGCCAGAGTGTGGTATACTATCCTCACCACGGGAGCACAGTTGTTCGCTGTGGGCAAACAAGAGAGACAGGATGTGAAATCCTCCGATGAAAGATGGTTTTTTGAAAGCAGCAGCCTTTCGCCTGCGCTTCGGGTGGCGGACTGCGCCTACAACACCCGGCAGATCCTCACGGAGCTGCGTGCCGCCGCCGCCCGCGGCGTGAAGCTGGCCGTGTTCCCCGAGTTCTGCCTGACCGGCTATACCTGCGGCGACCTGTTTTTGCAGCGCACCCTGCAGCAGGGAGCCCTGACCGGCCTGCAGGAGCTGCTGGATGCCAGCCGGGAGCTGGACACCGTGGCCCTTGTGGGCCTGCCCTGATGGTGCGGGGCAAGCTGTACAACTGCGCTGCCGTGTTCTGCCGCGGGCAGCTGCTGGGTCTGGTTCCCAAAACGTACCTGCCCAACTACGGCGAGTTCTATGAAAAGCGGCAGTTCACCCCCGGCTCCACCGAGGTGGAGTGGGTGAATGTCTGCGGGCAGGATGTCCCCTTCGGCACCTCCCTGCTCTTCCGCTGCCGCCAGATGCCCAGCTTTGTGCTGGGCGTGGAGCTCTGCGAGGATCTGTGGAGCGCGCTGCCGCCCTCCACCTTCCACGCACTGGCAGGCGCTACCGTCATCGCCAACCTTTCGGCCAGCGATGAAACGGTAGGCAAGGCCGAGTACCGCCGGGCACTGGTGGAAAACCAGTCTGCCCGCCTGCTCTGCGGCTACCTGTACGCCTCGGCAGGCCACGGCGAGAGCACCCAGGACATGGTGTTCGCAGGCCACGACCTGATCGCCGAGAACAGCACCCTGCTGGCTGAAGTGAAGCCTTTGCGGGCGGCCTTGCCGAGACGGAGCTGGACTGCCAGCGGATGGAATCGGAGCGGGCACGCAACACCAGCTTTGAGCCCAGCACCGAGGCTACCAGACCGTGGAGTTCGACCTGGCCCTGACCGACACCGTGCTGACCCGCTGGGTAGACCCCACCCCCTTTATCCCCCACAACGAGCAGCTGCGTGCCGAGCGCTGTGAGCTGATTTTGAAGATGCAGGCCGACGGCTGGCCAAGCGTCTTGAGCACGCCCGCGCCAAAACAGCCGTCATCGGCATTTCGGGCGGTCTGGACAGCTGCCTTGCCCTGCTGGTGGCTGTCCGCGCATGAAGCAGCTGGGCCGCCCCACCACCGATGTGCTGGCCGTGACCATGCCCTGCTTTGGCACCACCCGGCGCACCCGCAGCAATGCGGAGATCCTTTGTGACGAGCTGCACGTCAGCTTTACCGAGATCGACATTGCCGCCACGGTGCACAGCCACTTCCGGGACATCGGCCAGGACGAGAGCATGCTGGACGTGACCTACGAGAACGGCCAGGCCCGCGTGCGCACCCTGGAGCTGATGGACACTGCCAACCGCACCGGCGGCCTGGTGGTGGGCACCGGCGACCTTTCGGAGCTGGCCCTGGGCTGGGCCACCTACAACGGCGACCACATGAGCATGTACGGCGTGAACGCAGGCGTACCCAAAACGCTGGTGCGCCACCTTGTCCGGTACGAAGCCGACATCGCCGCCACCCCGGCCCTGAAAGAGGTGCTGCTGGACATCCTCGACACCCCTGTGTCCCCCGAGCTGCTGCCCGCCAAGGACAACGGCGAGATCGCACAGCGCACCGAGGATCTGGTGGGCCCCTATGAACTGCACGACTTCTACCTTTATTATGTGCTCCGCTTCGGCTTTGGCCCGGCAAAGATCTTCCGGCTGGCCAGGGCAGCCTTTGCAGGCCGGGAGGAATACCCGGATGCGGTGCTTTACAAGTGGCTGCGCAACTTCTACTGGCGGTTCTTTGCCCAGCAGTTCAAGCGCAGCTGCCTGCCCGACGGCCCCAAGATCGGCAGCGTGACCCTCTCGCCGCGCGGGGACTGGCGGATGCCCAGCGATGCCTGCGCCGCCCTGTGGCTGGCCGAGCTGGAACAGCTGTTCCCCCAGAAGGATGCCTGAGCCATGAAGCAGAAAAAAAATCTCTGGGTCAATTTACTGTTCGCCGCTGTTGTTCTGGTGATCGCGGGGGTGCTTTTTTACCTCCGCAGTGCCGGGCAGAGCGGCAGCACCCTGGGCGCGGAGCTGATCTACGGCGATGCGAACACGGTGCAGAAGATCTCTCTGGACAAGGATGCCGTCTATGACATCGACACCGGCTATCTGACGGTGCACATCGAGGTCAAAGACGGCGCGGCACGGTTCATTGATTCCCCCTGCCCTGACCACATCTGCGAAAGCTTTGGCTGGATCTCGCAGGAGGATCAGACGGCCACCTGCCTGCCGGCACGGGCCGTTCTGACCATCGTGCCCCTTGCCTGAGGACATGTCAAAAAGGAGAATTCCTATGTTTGATGAAACTTCCCGTTCCCACATGGACGATGACAGCACCCGGCACATCCACCGGGGTCACCGCCCACCGGAAGAAAAGACTGTGGAGGTAGACAGTGCGGCCTTTTTTGCGCCGGAAACTGCCGCTCCCACCCCGCCGCCTGCACCGCCCAAGCCGCCGAAGCATTCCGGCGGGCCTGCCCCGGAGTCAAAGCCCCCCCGCCGCAAGCCGGATGCAGATACCGGCGCGGCCAACCCGAAACGAGGTACTGTTTTGCTGATCGTACAAGCCATTCTGAGCATTGCGGCTTTCCTGCAGCTCTGCCGCACCCAGATGCTGCCCGCGCTGTATCTGGTCATCATTGCGGCGCTGCTGGTGCTGTTCTGGCTGCTGGTCAAGCGCTGCCAGGAGTATAGCGCCCCCCGCAAGGTATCCCGGGTGTTCTCGGTGTTCCTGTGCGCCTTTCTGGCGCTGGGCTGTGTCTGGGCGCAGCAGGGCCTGAGTGCACTGGATAACGTGACATCCGGCCTTGTCACCGGCACCGAGGCCAACAAGATCACCAAGGAGCCCTTTGTGGTCTACCTGAGCGGCGTGGACAACCGCGGCGAACTGACTGAAAAGGCCCGCAGCGATGTGAACATCCTTGCCGTGGTCAATCCCTCCACCAAACGGGTGGCGCTCATCAACACCCCCCGTGATTACTACGTTGATCTGGCGGGTACCAACAGCAAGGACAAGCTGACCCATGCCGGTCTGTACGGCGTGGAGACCAGCATGGCAACTCTGGGCAACCTGTACGAGGTCAATGTGGACCAATACCTCCGCATCAATTTTGCGGGCTTCATCAGCATCATCGATGCCGTGGGCGGCGTGGATGTCTACTCCGATCAGGCGTTCACCTCGGTGGGCAGCCCCGGCTACTATGACCCCACCACCTTTGCCGAGGGCTGGAACCATCTGGACGGCAAGAGCGCTCTGGCCTTTGCCCGGGAGCGCCATGCCTTTGCCTCCGGCGATATCCAGCGCGGCATCAACCAGATGAAAGTCATCGATGCATGATGAACAAGATCAAATCCCCCACCGTGCTGATGAGCTTCTCCAAGCTGATGGATGCTGTGTCCGACTGCTTTGTGACCAGCCTTTCTCAGGAGCAGATCTCCGCACTGGTGCGGATGCAGCTGGCAAGCCTGTCTGACTGGGATATCCAGAGCTATACCGTGACCGGCACCGGCGGCAAGAGCTCCCAGTGCTACTCCGCAAAGGGTCAGAGCCTCTATGTGATGAAGCCGGATGAGACTCCGTCAACCAGGCCAAGGAGCTGATCGCATCCGTTCTGGGCGGTGAGGGCACCGTGAGCGATACCCAGCAGACCCCCGAAAAGACCGAGGTATTCACCCCCACGGCTGACCCCAACGCGGGCACCTCTGTGGAGGAATCGCCCGACAGCGTCATTGTGGAGGAACCTGCCGAGAGCGTGCCTGCGGAACAGCCTGCCGATGAGCAGCCCGCAGAACCCACCCCCGAAGCGCCTGCCGAGAGCGAGGCTTCCACCGAAGCACCTGCTGAGAGTGAAGCCAGCAGTGGATCCACCAGCGGAGCAGAAACACCTTCTATCTCTCTGCCCACGCAGGAGCAGGTGGAATCTGCTGCCAACTCCCTGCATCAGGCCGCTTCCACCGTGCTGGATGCCCTGTTCGGCTCCAGCAGCAGCGGAGAATAAAACAGGATAAAACAGCACAAGCCCCGGGCCTTGCAAAAGGTCCGGGGCTTGTTGTCTGCTGATTTTACAGGGAAGCGCGATTACTCAGCGTCGCCCAGCTCAAAGGTCTTGACAGAGACAGTGCCGTTGCGGCCAGCCTTGTCGGTGCGCAGATACTGGCGGGTGGTCTCGCCGTTGCTGGTCACGTCAGCAACATAGATCTGCTCGGCCTCGGCCTCGATGGGGAACTCCTCGGCCATGCCCTTCATGGGCAGAGCGCTCAGGTCTGCGTAGCGTCCTTCACCTTCCACAGCTTCATGGTGTCGCCGTTGGACAGGGTGAACTCGCCGTAGCAGTCAGCGGAGTAGGTGGTGCCGTTCACATCCAGATCCTCGGTGCTGACAACGCTGGCGGCAGCGACCTCGCTCTCGGCAGCTTCGCTGGAAGCGGCCACAGAGGAAGCAGCCTCGCTGGAAGCAGCGGAGGATGCGGTGGAGGATGCACTATTGGAACAGCCAGTCATGGCAACAGCCAGCACAGCAGCGGTCAGTGCCAGACCCAGAGTACGATTGATTCTCATGTGATAGTCTCCTTCTATTCTGAAACCATATCAATTCCTGCGCCCGGCGTAAACTTTGTACGCACCGGGCGTGCATGTGCTAGTCTACCACAACTGACTATATTGTTCAAGACTTTACACAAAAAATAGCCCTCTCGGTCACGCTGTCGCATGACTGAGCGGGCCGATATTACTTCAGGATCTCCTGCAGCACGCTGTGGCCGTCCAGGCTGGAAGCATCCACGCCCAGATATTCACACACGGTCTGTGCAATGGTGCCAAAGCAGAGCCGGGTGCCCAAATCCACACCGGGCTTCACGCCCTTGCCGCAGACCAGATACGGCACATACTCGCGGGTATGGTCGGTGGTCTTGGTGTAGGAGGGGTCGCAGCCGTGGTCAGCGGTGATCATCAGCAGGTCGCCCTCCCGCATCCCGGGGATGAAGTCGGCCAGGAAGCGGTCAAACTCGGTGGCGGCGGCGGCATAGCCGGGCACGTCGCGGCGGTGTCCGTATAGCATATCAAAATCCACCAGATTCACAAAGGCCAGGCCCTCGAAATCCCGGGTCTGCAATGCCTTGGTGAAGGCGATGCCATTGGTGTTGCCGGTGGTCTTGATCTTTTCGGTCACGCCCTGCCCGTCAAAGATATCAAAGATCTTGCCCACGGCGATGACATCCCTGCCGGCCTCCTTCAGCAGGTCGAGCATGGTGGCACGGGGCGGCTTCAGGCTCAGGTCGTGGCGGTTGGTGGTGCGGTAGAAGGTCTCGGCGCTGCTGCCCAGGAAGGGCCGGGCGATGACACGGCCCACGCCGTACGCGCCCTTCAGCATCTCACGGGCGATCTCGCAGTAGCGGTAGAGCTCGTGCACGGGCACCAGCTCCTCGTGGGCAGCCACCTGGAACACGCTGTCGGCGCTGGTGTAGACGATGAGGGCATTTTCCTTCATGGCCTGCTCGCCGTAGTCCTTCAGCACCTCGGTGCCGGAATAGGGCAGATTGCAGAGGACTTTGTGGCCGGTTTTTGCCTCAAACTCCTGAATGAGCTCCTCCGGGAAGCCGTTGGGGAAGGTGGGCAGCGGGTTCGGGCTGACCACACCGGCAATCTCCCAGTGGCCGATGGTGGTATCCTTGCCCATGCTCTGCTCCTGCAGGCGGGCAAAGGCACCGGCGGGCGCGTCGGTCTTTTCGCCCGCGGTCACACCGTCAATGTTGAACAGGCCCAGCTTTTTCAGGTTGGGGCAGTTGAAATCGGGATGCCCTGCAATGGCCCCCAGCGTGTTGGTGCCCTCGTCGCCAAAGGCGGCTGCATCCGGCTCCGCGCCGATGCCAAAGCTGTCCAGCACGATCAGAAATACACGCTTTTCCATATGTTTTCACTCCATTTTCCTCCGGGGCTGCCCCCGGAACAGTCGCACTTTTGCTTACCTTCATTATAAGCAAATCCCACCGGTTATGCAAGCGCTTTGTGGTGGAAAGATTTTTGTTCAAACCTGATGAAATCTTAACAGTTTCTTTGCAAAGATTTTTCTTGCGCTATTGTATCCAAGAGCTTATAATGTATAGCAGTATGGTTTGTTGAAACAGCCATATTGGCGTATACTGCCGCCGCGGGCGCAAAGCAATCACTGCCCGCCAGAGAGCAGCCAGCTTGGGCTGCTGCGTCAAGATAGAGAGCATTATAGCGTGAACATTGGAGGTATTTTATGAGAAAAACGAAGATCATCTGCACCCTGGGCCCTTCTACCGATAAGGGCGATGTCCTGCGCGACCTGATCGCAAACGGCATGAATGTGGCCCGTTTCAACTTCTCCCACGGTTCCTACGAGGAGCACGGCGGCCGTCTGGCAAAGCTGAAGGCGCTGCGTGAGGAGCTGGGCAAGCCCGTTGCCGCCCTGCTGGACACCAAGGGCCCCGAGATCCGCCTGAAGGAGTTCAAGAACGGTGTGGAGATGCTGGAAGCCGGCCAGACCTTTACCCTGACCACCCGCGAGGTGGAGGGCACCAAGGAGATCTGCTCCGTCACTTACAAGGATCTGCCCCAGGACGTGCAGCCCGGCGGCACCATCATGCTGGACGACGGCTGATCATGCTGCACATTGAGCAGGTCACCGACACCGACATCATCTGCACCGTGCTGAACAGCGGCAAGATCAAGACCAAAAAGGGTGTCAATGTGCCCGGCGTGCATCTGTCCATGCCCTACCTGAGCCAGAAGGACCGCGAGGACATCATCTTTGGCGTGCAGAACGGCTTTGACTTCATCGCTGCTTCCTTTGTGCGCACCGCACAGGATGTGTACGACATCCGCAACCTGCTGAATGAGTACGATTCCAACATCCGTATCATTGCCAAAATCGAGAACCGCGAGGGCGTGAACAACATCGACAGCATCCTCTCCGCAGCCGATGCCGTATGGTGGCCCGTGGTGACCTGGGCGTTGAGATCGACTTCACCGAGCTGCCCGGCATCCAGAAGGACATCATCGACCGCTCCTTCTCCTTCGGCAAGCCCATCGTCACTGCCACCCAGATGCTGGACAGCATGATGGTCAACCCCCGCCCCACCCGTGCGGAGATCTCGACGTGCAAATGCCATCTACGATGCACCTCCGCCATCATGCTGTCTGGTGAGACCGCTGCCGGTGACTACCCCGTGGAGGCCCTCAAGACCATGTCTGCCATTGCAGAGCGCACCGAGAACGAGGAGCACTACCGCCCCCAGCGCCACGCCGAGATCCAGATCAGCGTCAGCGATGCAACCGCTCACGCTGCCTGCCTGACCGCCAAGGACGTGAACGCTGCCGCCATCGTCACCGTGTCCGAATCCGGCAACACCGCCCGCCTGCTGAGCAAGTACCGCCCCAAGCAGCCCATCATTGCCTGCGTCATGGACGAGCAGGTGCAGCGTCAGCTCTCCCTGAGCTGGGGCATCACTTCCCTGCTGATGGGCCCCGCCCACAGCACCGATGAGCTGATTGAGATGTCCACCGCTCTGGCCGAGAAGAACGGCTACCTGCACAACGGCGAGCTGACCGTTGTGACCGCAGGCGTACCCGTGGGCGTTTCCGGCACCACCAACATGATCAAGATCCACATGGTGGGCAACTGCCTGGCCACCGGTGTAGGCGTGGGCCGCGGCAAGACCGATCTGGTCTCCGCCAGCGGCAAGGCCTGCGTCTGCCGCACTCTGGAGGAGGTCAAGGCAAAGTTCCGCCCCGGCATGGTGCTGGTCGTTCCCTCCACCAGCAACGAGATGCTGAGCTATGTCCGCGATGCCGCCGCTCTGGTGGTTGAGGAGCCCGGCCTGAACAGCCACGCTGCCATCGTGGGCAACTCCCTGCTCAAGCCCACCATCGTGGGTGCTGCAGGTGCCTGCAGCCACATCCGCGATGGCCTGGATATCGCTGTGGATTGTGTCCACGGCAGTGTCCAGCGTCTGCAGGCCTGATTCCGGAGGAGAACATCATGGAACGCATTGCAAGCTTCTGTGTCGATCACACCAAGCTGGACCGGGGCATGTACCTGAGCCGCCAGGACGGTGATGTGCTGACCTGGGACATCCGGATGAAGAAGCCCAACCAGGGCGATTATCTGACCACCGGTGCCGCCCACACGCTGGAGCACCTGTTTGCCACCTACGCCCGCAACAGCGCGGTGAAGGACGGCGTGATCTACGTTGGCCCCATGGGCTGCCGCACCGGCTTCTACCTGCTTACCCGCGGGCTGACCCCGGCACAGGCATTGGAGCTGACCGTGGATTCCTTCCGCTTCATGGCCGCCTTTGAGGGGGATATCCCCGGTGCCAGCGAGGTGGAATGCGGCAACTACCGCGATATGGATCTGCCCGCCGCCAAGGCCGAGGCAGCCGCCATGCTGCCGGTGCTGGAAGCACTGACCGCTGACCAGCTGCACTACTAAGCGATACAGCAAAAGACCTCCCCATGCAGGCAGCACCTGCACGGGGAGGTCTTTTTGCGTTTCAGGAAAGCGATTTGCGGAGTGCTTACTCCACGATGATGCTCTTACCGGTCATCTCAGCGGGGACAGGCAGGCCGATATAGGGCAGCATGGTGGGGGCGATATCTGCCAGGCAGCCGCCCTCGCGCAGCTTCACATTGCCGCAGCCAACGGCCACAAAGGGCACCACGTTGGTGGTGTGGGCGGTGAAGGGAGTGCCGTCCGGGTTCATCATCTTCTCGGCGTTGCGTGGTCAGCGTGATAAAGGCGCAGCGCCTGCGTTCAGCACAGCGGTAACCACCTGATCCACAGCGGTATCCACAGCCTCAACGGCCTTGACAGCGGCATCGAACACGCCGGTGTGGCCGACCATGTCGCAGTTGGCAAAGTTCAGGATGACCACGTCATACTTGCCGCTCTCGATGCGCTTGACGCACTCAGCAGCCACCTCAGGGGCGCTCATCTCAGGCTGCAGGTCGTAGGGTGGCAACCTTCGGGCTGGGGATGACGCAGCGGTCCTCACCCTCGTAGGGAGCCTCCACACCGCCGTTGAAGAAGAAGGTGACGTGTGCATACTTCTCGGTCTCGGCAATGCGCAGCTGGGTCTTGCCGTTCTCGGACAGGTACTGGCCCAGAACGTTCTTCAGCTCCACGGGAGGATAGGCGACCTCGCAGTTGGGCATGGTGCATCGTACTCGGCCATGCAGACATAGTGGACCTGCTTGCGGCCGCCGCGGCGCTCAAAGCCCTTGAAGTCGTCATCGCAGAAGATGCGGGTCATCTGGCGGGCACGGTCGGGGCGGAAGTTCATAAAGATGACGGTATCGCCATCCTGCACGCGGCCGCCCTCACAGGTGACGCAGGGCAGAACGAACTCGTCGGTCTTATCGGCAGCATAGGATGCCTCAATGGCCTCGGCAGCGTTGGCGGCGTGGTTGCCCTCACCGTAGACGAATGCGGCATAAGCCTTCTCCTCGCGGTCCCAGTTATTGTCGCGGTCCATGGCGTAGTAACGGCCGGAAACGCTGGCGATCTTGCCAACACCCAGCTCATCCAGCTTGGCCTGCAGGTCAGCCAGGAAGCCCTTGCCGGCGTGGGGGTCGGTATCACGACCATCGGTGATGCAGTGCAGGTAGACTTCCTTTGCGCCCATGTGCTTTGCCATTTCCAGCACGCCGAACCAGTGGTCAGCGTGGCTGTGGACACCGCCGGTGCCCACCAGGCCCATCAGGTGGATGGCCTTGCCTGCCTCAATGGCAGCCTTCATGTTCTTGACCAGCACGGGGTTCTTGAACATCTCACCGTCCCGGATGGACTTAGTGATGAGGGTCAGCTGCTGGTAAACGATGCGGCCAGCGCCCATGTTGGTGTGGCCCACCTCAGAGTTGCCCATCTGACCATCGGGCAGGCCGACAGCCATGCCGGAGGCCTCGATGGTGGTCATGGGATATTTTGCATCAGGGCATCCAGATGGGGGGTCTTTGCGGCGACCACGGCATTGCCGTAGGTCTCGTTGGGCACCCAGCCAAAACCATCCATAATGCACAGAAGTACAGGTTTCTTGGACATAACGTTGAATCTCCTTTGATTTAGAACAAATAGCGCCCGGCACAGCGCTGGAAAAACGGCGCAGCCGGCGCTGGGAAAACAGGTCAGAGGGCTTTCTCAGCCGTTGGAAGCGGCATTGACGATAACAGCAAAATCAGGAGCCTTCAGAGATGCGCCGCCGATCAGACCGCCGTCCACATCCTTCTTGCTCAACAGCTCCTCGCAGTTCTTGGCGTTCATGCTGCCGCCGTACTGGACCGTGACAGCCTCGGCCACAGCCTCGCCGTACACTTCGCCGATGACCTTGCGGATCTGAGCGCAGACCTCCTCGGCCTGGTCAGCGGTCGCGGTCTTGCCGGTGCCGATGGCCAGATGGCTCGTAGGCAATGACCACGTTTGCCATCTGCTCGGCGGTCACGTCGCGCAGGGCGATCTTGGTCTGCATCCGCACCAGCTCCTCGGTCACGCCCTCCTCGCGCTGCTGCAGGCTCTCGCCCACGCAGATGATGACCTTCAGGCCCGCATTCAGGGCAGCCAGAGCGCGCTTGTTCACGGTCTGGTCGGTCTCTGCAAAGTACTGGCGGCGCTCGGAGTGGCCGACGATGACGTACTCCACGCCCAGATCCACCAGCATATCGGCGCTGATCTCGCCGGTGAACGCACCGGACTTCTCAAAGTGGACATTCTCAGCACCCACATGGATGTTGGTGCTCTTGGTCTTTTCCACAGCGGTGACCAGATCGGTGTAGGGGGTGCAGATAACGACCTCACAGGAAGCATCCTTGACGGCGGGGATCAGCTCGTCCACCAGCTTGGCTGCCTCAGTGGCGGTCTTGTTCATCTTCCAGTTGCCTGCAATGATTGCCTTACGCTTTGCCTTATCCATTCTTACGATCTCCTTATCAAAATATCTCTCCGCCGCCTTCGGTGCCGCCTCTCCCGGATGGGGAGCTGGCGAGCGTCGGCAAGCCTGAGAGATCTTATTACCCAAAATAAAAAGTGCGGCGGCGTATATGCCGCCGCACCTCAGTGATGCTGGTTCAGATGCTTATGCGTTCTGGATCACAGCGATACCAGGCAGCTCCTTGCCCTCCAGATACTCCAGAGAAGCGCCGCCGCCGGTAGAGATGTGGGTCATCTTGTCACCCAGGCCCATCTGCTGCACAGCTGCTGCGCTGTCGCCGCCGCCGATCACGGTGGTAGCATCGCTCTCAGCCATAGCCTTGGCAACAGCCAGAGTACCAGCTGCCAGGGTGGGGTTCTCGAACACGCCCATGGGGCCGTTCCACACCACGGTCTTGGATGCTTGACAGCATCGGCAAACAGCTTCATGGTCTCGGGGCCGATGTCGCAGCCTCCATGTCAGCAGGGATGGCGGTGACGGGCACCACAGTGACATCCACGGGAGCATCGATGGGATCGGGGAAGTCCTTGATGCAGGCTGCATCCACGGGCAGCAGCAGCTTCACGCCCTTCTCCTTGGCCTTGGCCATCATTTCCTTGCAGTAGTCCAGCTTGGTATCATCGCACAGGCTCTTGCCGACTTCGTAGCCCTGTGCCTTGACGAAGGTGTAAGCCATGCCGCCGCCGATGATCAGGGTATCGACCTTCTCCAGCAGATTGGAGATGACGTTCAGCTTATCGGCGACCTTAGCGCCGCCCAGGATGGCGGTGAAGGGACGAACGGGATCGTTGACTGCGTTGCCCAGGTACTTGATCTCCTTCTCCATCAGGTAGCCGACAGCGGTATCCTTGATGTAGTCGGTGACACCTGCGGTGGAGCAGTGTGCACGGTGGCAGCTGCCGAATGCATCGTCAACGTATGCATCTGCCAGAGAAGCCAGCTCCTGGCTGAACTCAGGCATGTTCTTGGTCTCTTCCTTGCGGAAACGGGTGTTCTGCAGCAGAACGACATCGCCGTTGTTCATTGCGGCAACAGCAGCCTTTGCGTTCTCGCCCACAACGTTGTCGTCATCAGCGAACACAACGGTCTTGCCCAGCTTTGCGCTCAGAGCCACAGCAACGGGTGCCAGGCTGAACTTTGCTCGGGGCCGTTCTTGGGTTTGCCCAGGTGGCTGCACAGGATGACCTTAGCACCATCGTTGACCAGCTTCTGGATGGTGGGCAGAGCCGCATTGATGCGGTTCTCGTTGGTGATCACGCCGTCCTTCATCGGGACATTGAAATCGCAGCGGACAAGGACCTTCTTGCCGCAGTAATTCTGATCGTCGATCGTTTTCTTACCTAAACCCATGGTAACAAACTCCTCTCAAATTCTTTTCGTTCGGAATCGAATTTTGCTCTTCATCGGGGGCCGCGCACTGCGAACTTCCCCGTACATCCTTATTATAAACAAAAAGCGTGTGTATTGCAAGGATGGGAGATGGATAATTTATTAACAAACATTTGTTGCAGAAGCAAAGAAATGTGGTGATTTTGCCGGAACGCACCAAAAACCGCCGTTTTTTCTGAAAAAGACCCGCCGCAGGGAGTGTTCGCCCCCCGCAGCGGGTCTGTTCATTCAGGATGTTTTCCGGAACTTCTGCTTCACTTTTTCCAGATATTCCAGCACCAGCGGATTTTTCATGCCCAGCAGGATGGTTGCGTATGCAGCCACTGAGCCCAGCACCGCCGCCAGAATGCAGATGAGATTGGGCAGAGCCAGTGCCTTGACCCCGGTACAGACAAGAACGATGCCCGCACAGCCGCAGGGCACCGAGCCAACGGTGCGCCGGTCAGCAGAGACCGCGACCAGACCCCTGGAGCAGCGGATGCAGAGTATCATGGAGCACAGCTCTGCCAGCAGGGTGGTAAAGGCCGCCGCATTCTCCCGGAACCGCGGGATGAGCAGGATGTTCAGCCCCACGTTCAGCAGACCGCTGACCAGCGTGATCCAGAACAATTCTTTCTCCCTTCCGCAGGGCAGAAGCGCACAGGAATTGTACAGCCAGCCAAACAGGCAGACGATCAGGCAAGGCTCAGGATCTGCAGGGGCATCACCGCATCCAGATAGCTTTCCCCGGAAATAAAGAGGACGACCTCCCGGCTGAGGGCAAACAGTCCCACCACAGCCGGAGCCACCACCACGATGAGCGCGTTGAAGATATTGTTGAACAGCTTGTTGAAGTTTGCCTTGTCCCCCACGCCCGCATAATGGGACAGCCGCGGGATAGACACCACCAGCACCGCCGAAAGCAGGTTCTTTACAATGCCATAGATCTTACCCGCCACCGAGTAAATGCCCACATTGTAATCTGTTCCCAGAATGCCCAGAATCGTGGTATCCGAGCTGACATAAAGGGTCGTTGCCAGCGTGGATGCAAAGATGATGAGGATGGGCTTGAGGTGCTTTTTCCAGTCGATCCTTCTTGTCAGCCAGATGGTGCAGTACCGCCGGGCCCGGAAAAAATTGAGTACATTGGCACCTACCGCCGCAAACACCGTGATGCCCGCATAGATGCAGTAGTCATCCCTGGTCTTGACGAAGGCAAACAGCATGAAATGGAACAGCACCTGAAACAGCAGGACCTCGGATGGTGATATAGGTATACTCCTCAAAGATCGTGAACACCCATTCGGTGCCGATGGTCGTAAAGAAGATCTGTAAACTCAGCACCAGCATCAGGTCGGTATAGGCATGGAGCTTTGTCCAGAAGAGCATCGTCACCGCCAATGCCGCATAGGTCAGGGCCGTGGAGATCATGTTGATGGTGAACATCTCCGAGGCAAAGGCCGACAGCTTTTCCCGATCGTTCACATAGCGGGAACCCTCACGCACCGCATAGGAGGAGATGCCAAGGCCTGCAAACAGCAGAAAATACCCGCAGACGGAGCTTGCAAAGTTCACTTTGCCCAGGTTTTCCACCTGAAGAACATTGGAAGCGTAGGGGAATGTGATGAGCGGGAAAATAATATTCATCAGTGTCTTGAATGCGCTCATCGCTGCATTCAGACTGAGGGACTTTTTCATTCAGATCTCCACTTCGTAAGTTTTTCTGGCCTGTTTCTTTTTCAGCCAGCTGTTCCAGAGCAGATACGAATACAACGTTTTTATAAAATACCGATACTGCCCTGCACGAAGCCAGCCTAGCAGAAGGGGGCCGGCATTTCTCTTAAACTCCCGTTCCGCTTCGGCACACGCCTGCTCCATAAAAGTATCATCCTTGCAGTATTTCACCACAATTTCTCTGCACCGGAGCGCATATCCGGCCCGTGCAGACCGATACACGAACGGTTCATCTGCAAACACTTCACAGATACGCTGCCATGCCTTCAGCTCTGTCAGTTTTCCTGCCGAATAATGCCCGCTCGTCACCGAGTCATCGTTGACATAGTAATAGTAAAGTGCCTTGTCGATGCAGGCAATTTTTTCTGCCCTTCGGATGCATTTTGCAAGAAACAGCGTATCCTCACCAATTTTTAAGTCAGTATCAAACGCAACGTCTTGTGTGACCGCGCGGCGGTAAACTGCTCCCCAGCACACTGTATGTGCCTTCCGGCTGTTCCAGTCATATCGTCTGACCGGCATAACACTGACTTTCTCCGTCTCATCGCTCTTCGTCTGGGTTCGTCCGGTCGTGCCCAGAAGATCCAGACCATAGCAATAAGCAATCTCCGCACCGGTCTCATCCAGCACTCTTTTGAGCCGCTCTATGCACTCGGCATGGAGTGAATCATCCGGGTCAGCAAAAGAAATCAGTGTGCCTGTACTTTTTTCCAATCCCAGATTTCGCGCAGAGGAAACGCCACCGTTCGGCTTATGGTATATCTTGATCCGCGGATCTTTTTCTGCATAGTGCTGGCAGATGGCAAGGGAGTTGTCTGTTGATCCATCATCCACCAGAATGATCTCCAGATCCCGATAGGTCTGACCGAGGATGCTGTCCAGACATTTTTCCAGATACTTTTCTTTGTTATAGATCGGCACAATGATACTGACGGTATCGTTCAGCACAAATTCTCCTCCTTATTTTGCCGCCGGGCCGTTTTTCAGCAGGAACAGTTTTGCATACAGCCTCCGGCTGCATCTGAGCAGCTGATACTTCCGCTGGCTGCTGGTGCAGAGCAGCTTTGCCGCCGCCGGGTCGCACTCCTGCAGAAAGGCCTCCATCTTTGCGCGGCGCTCCGTGTCCTGCATCAGATACGGATAGCAGTGCTCCACCACGCTCAGCATGGCGGCATCATTTTCCGACATTCCCGGGTATGCTTCCCGGATGGCCTGATATTTCTGATAGCCCATATCCAGCTTATCCTCGTAGAACTTCATGTTCCTGCGGTGAAGGATGCTGTCCGGGCGCTGATAGTAATAATACAGCGGCACCGGGCGGTATGCGACCTTGCTGCACTGCTGAAAAATGCGGTATGTGGTTCCCTGATCTTCCATCATCCGCCCCAGCGGATAGCGGACATCCCGGAACAGCTCCCGCTTGTAGAGCTTGTTCCAGGCAAAATCCCCCAGCTCATCCGAGACAAGGGTGCTGCGGATGGCTTCCCGGCCTGTCATGCACTGCACCGGTACAGCGAGCTCTGCCGGGGCAAGCTCTTCTTCCCGTTCAAACATCCGGAAGCCCACCACAGCAACATCCGCATTCTGTTCCTGCAGGTCACGGCAGAGCGTTTCCAGCATCCGGCTGTCCAGAAAATCATCACTGTCCACAAAGCAGAGATACGTTCCCTTTGCCCGTTCGATCCCTGTGTTGCGTGCTGCAGAGAGTCCCCCGTTTTTCTGGTGGACTGCCGTTACACGTCCTTCCTGTGCGGCATATTCGTCGCAGATCGCTCCGCTGGCATCGGTGGAACCATCGTCCACCAGCAGGACCTCAAGATCCTGATAGGTCTGGTGCAGGATGCTGTCCACGCAGCGGCGGAGATATCGCTCCACATTGTAGACCGGAACAATGACACTGATCAGCTCTGTCTCCATGTTCTGTTCCCTCAGAAGAATGTTTCTCTGCCGATGTGGAGGATCTCCGAGGTGTACGGGCAAATGGCATTGTTGCCTGAATATACGCCTGATAGATCCAGATGATGACCAGCATTCCCCACATGGCAGCCTTCAGCAGCTTGCGCAGACGCTCATCCTCCACGCACTTGATCACACGGCCAATGGCGAGATAACGGAAGAACGCAAAATACAGGCAGATGCGGTAGAGCGGCACATTGATGTTGCGCAGCTGGGCCGTTGCCATCTCGATCAGGATCATCACGATCCAGAAATCGGCATCCGAGCGGGTAAAGCGGCGGCGGCCCTCCCCTTCCTCTTTGGCGTACCAGCGGTACAGCACAATGGGCAGGATCAGGAACGGCAGACGCACAATGATGGGATTCAGCGTGAAACCGCCCGCATTGGCATCATAATAATATCCGTAATGTCGATCAATGAAGTCCACATTCAGGGCCAGCCTGACCACAGCCTTGCTGAAAAAGGCAAGGTAGACCGAAAATGCCGCCAGGCCGCCCTTGACCCACCAGTGTCGAAATGCTGAAGCAGGATATAGATCAGCAGCGCACCAAACGAGATAAAGGTGGCATTGTGGAACAGGCAGGAGACCGCCAGCAGTAGGACAGCCCAGTGATACTTTTTCTTCCACGCAAAGCTGAACGCCAGAAATGCCACCCCCAGCGCCACAGACTGCCGCTCGGCATTATAAGTATCGCCATAATACAGGCAGAGGTAAGCCAGCCAGCCATAGGCACAGAGACATACTCCTTATACTGCACCAGCCCGATCATAAACAGGCCGCAGGCCAACAGGTCCACCATAAAGTAAAGCCAATGGACATCGCCAAAAACATGGGCCGCCAGATAGACCAGCGTCATAAACAGCGGCTCTGTTTTGCACCGCTGCCGGATGCAGGCCAGCAGACCGTCCTGCAGTTTTGCATCTGCCACCCATTCCTCATACACCACGCTGTCCGTGCCAATGGATGGGTCCCGCAAGCCTGCCAATACCGCCATCACCAGCACCGCCAGCGCCAGGCAGAGATAAAAGCCCTTCTCGTTGTTTTTTTTCGTCCGCAGATGCTCACCATAGGCGGCAATGCCCACAGAAGCAGCAAAGGTCCCCAGATAAATCAGCATAACTTCTCCATTTTATTTTTCGACTGTGTGTTTATTTTTCCATTCTCCCAGACCATAGACGGCATAAAACAGCCGCTTGCTGATCAGAAGTGTTTCCACCTTGATCCGGTCTGCCTTTTTGGCCCAGGGCCGCCGGGCAAGCGCCGGTGTTCCTGCACAAAGCGGCAGATCCGTGCCTGAGCCTCCGGATAGCTGCCAAAGCCGCCATCCAGAATGCCTTTCAGTGTCTTCAGGTATGTAACCAGCTGCAGGTATTCCGCTTCTGCTTTCAGCACTGGAACCGTTTCTGCAATAAAACGGGTCACATCCCCGCCCACGTCCAGAATGACAGATTCTTCTCGGCTATGCCGCTCTTCATGGTCGAACCGGTATGGATGCGGTAATCGTACATCGGTTCCGGAAACACTTCCACTTTTGCACAGCGGGCAATGGCACGGTACATCACCGCATAGTCCTCGTACAGGATGCCAACGGGGAACTGCAGATTGCCCCAAACCTCCCGCCGGAAGAAAACGCCGCCTGCTCCATGCCCGATGCCCTGATGCAGCAGCATCCGGCGCATGGTCTCTTCCCGGTTCAGCAGCTCTGGGATCTGGTGCGAATTTTCCGTCCGCCCCTCCGGCTGCTCTGTCGAGAACATCTCCAGCGGGGTCAAGGCTGCATCAGCACCATCTGCCTCACAGCGCTCCACGAACTGGGCAAGGGCCGTGGAGCGGATCAGATCATCGCTGTCCAGCAGGTAAAAATATTTTCCCTGCGTCTGTTGCAACCCAACGTTCCGGGCATCAGACTGCCCCCCATTGGGCTTATGGAACACCCGGATGCGGTCATCCTCCGCAGCCAGTTCATCACAAAGCTCTCCGCTGCCATCGGTGGAGCCGTCATCTACCAAAAGCAGCTCCCAGTTCTGGTAACTCTGCGCCTGCACGCTCTGCACACAGTCCCGCAGATACGGATAAACATTATAGACCGGCACAATGACCGATACAAGCGGTGTTCTTTCCTCCAACCGGATCCCTCCACTTTACTTTTTTCCACGCCACTGCGTTTTTTCATAGACCCGTCGGGTCATGGCATATCCGCTGTAGGAAAGTGCCGCCGCCAGCCGGGCCTTTTTTTCGGGCCTGCGGGTCCAGCAGAACGTTCCGGCGGTATTTTTTCACTTCCTGCCAGAGGGCCTTTTCAATCTTTTCATGCTGCCTGTCCTGAATCTGGAACAGGATATTGCAGACATTGCTCAGATAGCGGCATTCTGCCGCACGGCTCAACCGGGGGAAATCACGCTTCACATTTTCCATCAGCGCATGGCAGTGCCGCACGCTGTCCAGCTTTCTGGGGTTGAAGGCCATATTCTGGATACTGCTGCCCCGCTGGAAATAGTAGTAATCCCGGTTTGCGATATGTGCCGCCTTATGGGCACGCTTTGTCACCTCGTAGGCGACCGGGATATCCTCATAGAGCTTGCCCACCGGATAGCGCACGCCCTCGAACAGTGCACGCTTGTAGAGCTTGGTGGGGGTAGTCACCTCCATGCCCTCCTGATACAGGATGCGGCGCAGGCATTCCTCCCGGCTCAGGATCTCGAATGCTTCCAGACGCTCTGTGGGCACGGACTGCACCGGCTGACCCTCGAACACCTCTTCAAAACAGCTGGCTGAAAAATCCGCTCCCGCCTGCTCCAGTGCCCGGTACAGGTTCTCGATGTAATAAGGTGACACCCAGTCATCGCCGTCTACAAAAGAGAGATATTCCCCCTTTGCTGTGTCCACACCGGCGTTGCGGGCATCGGACAGACCACCATTTTTCTTGTGGAGCACCCGCACCCGGGCATCCTGTGCAGCATATTCATCACAGATGGTCTCGCTGCCATCGGTGGAGCCGTCGTCCACCAGCAGCAGCTCCATGTTCTGATAGCTCTGCCCCAATAGACTGTCCACACAGCGGTTCAGATATGGCTTTACATTATAAACAGGAACAATGATGCTTACCAAAGGGTCCATCTTATCTCCTCATTTCAGCAGGTCGAAGTAAAATTCTTCCAGCTTCTTCGCCTCGGTGACGATATCAAAACCGCCTGCCCGCATCTCAGCAGAGGTATCCCGCCGCCGGGCATCTTCTGCAGCCCGGATCGCCGCATCTGCCCAGACTGCCGGGCTTTCCCGCAAGCTCAGGTACTGCATCTCGGGCAGGACCTGAGCCTCCTGCGGCACCTCTGTGGAACAGATGACCGGCAGTGCCGCCGCCTGCGCTTCGATCAGCACAATTCCAAGCCCCTCATACCGCGAGGGCAGAACAAAGGCATCCATGGCCTGATAAAACTTTGCGGGATCGCTCTGGCGGCCCAGAAAGCGGACATTCTTCTGCAGCCCCAGCGCCTCCGCTTTCCGGCGGGCAGCGGCCTCGCTTTCCCCTTCTCCGATCAGCAGTAAAACGGCATCCGGCCGTTGCTTGCAGACCTCTGCCATTACATCCAGCAGAAATTCGTGATTCTTGGCATAGCAGAACCGTCCGACATGGCCCAGCACCAGTTCATCCCCCAGGCCAAGCTCCTGCCGGACAGCTTTCCGTTTGGCGGCATCATAAGTAAAGCGGTCAAGCTCAATGGCATTGTTGAACACCCGGAAGGCTTTTCACCATAAAGCCAGCTGCCTGCCGTTCTGGAGCAGGCACAGAGCCGGGTGGGATACACTGCGGCAAAGGGACGGAGCAGGTACTTCATCACATTTTTTGCTCCTTCTCCCCTGCCCACCGTAGAATGGTTATGCGCGATCCGGTTGGGCACCCCTGCACGCTTTGCCCCCCAGAGGGAAAGCACGCTCAGGGTGTTCATGTGGGAGTGAACGATCTGGTACCGTTCTGCCGGAACAGCCGCCCGATCTCCTGTTCATACTGCGGCAGGTGGGTATATTTTGGCACCACATACACCCGGCCGCCCAGCCGTTCGATCTCTTCCCGCTGGGGTAGGGTCGAGCCTTCCAGCGCGAAAAAATCAAACTGAACTCTGGAACGGTCCATGTGGCGGTAGTAGTTCATCACCACCATCTCCACACCGCCGTAGTTCATATCCGTCATCATCTGGGCAACACGGATGGGCTGTGCATTCTGCTCCATGGTCATACCAGCTCCTTGCGGTCACAATCCTCGAACCAGTCCTGGAAGCTCTCCTCCAGCGTATAGTGGAACTTGTAATCAGTGGCGGCCAGCTTCCTGCCGCAGACATTGGTGGATACCATCAGTTTCCGGACACGGGCGGGATGGATGCCCACCTTTTTGCCCCCGATGGGTCCCAGAATGCCCGCCGCAAACAGCAGCAGTCCGGCGGGCACCAACGGCACATGGCGGTGCAGGCCGGTCGCCTTCTGCATTGCATTGCAGATTTCTTCAATGGTATAAGCCGGCTCGTAGGTACAGTTATAGATCTCTGCTCCGGGGAAGGAATGATCCAGCATCCGGTACTTGAAGAAGCGCACCAGCTCCTTGACATAGATGCACGCCTTGATGGTGTCCTTCCGGCCGGCATAGAAAAAGTAGCCCTTCTTCTGCCCCTGTACAGGCGGGTCATGTTGCCGTGCTCCCCTTTGCCATAAACGATGCCCGGCCGCACGATGGTCAGCTCCCGGGCCGGATCACGGGCCTGCCAGATCTGGTGGATCTTTTCTGCCACCAGCTTGCTGATCCCATACGGTGTGTTGGGCGTTGGCAGAGTCTCCTCCGTCTTAAGGTCCTCAGACGCGCCATAGGGTGCAATGGAGCTGGTGAACAGGATCTTCCGGATGCCGTATTTTTCCGCAAATGCGGTCACATTTTCCGCGCCCCGGATATTTGTTTCAAAATAGGCTTCTTCCGGGTGGCCGGGGGTGCGGTGGACCGCTGCCAGATCAAAGATCACGTCCTCCGGAGTCGGAACGAACTCAAAATCGATGGGCTTGCGCACATCCAGCCGAATATACTGCACCCCATCGTTCTTTTCCACAATGCCCGGCACCACGCCCTCTTCCCCGGGCATCACAAGATCCAGGTCGTAGATCACGTCGCCGGGTCTGACGCACTCCTTCAGCAGCAAATGAATGAGATGGGTGCCGATAAAACCAGATCCACCAAAAAGGATATAATTCATTTTGCCCCTTTCCGGTCAAACACAACGCCCACCGTCCTGAACAGCAGGTAGATATCCATCCAGATGGACCAGTTGTCGATGTACTGGACATCCAGCTTGACCACTTCTTCAAAATCATCAATATCGCTGCGGCCGCTTACCTGCCACAGGCCGGTAATTCCCGGCTTCATGGAAAGGCGGCGCTTGTGATGGCTCTCGTACTGTCGGTACTCATCCAGCGTGGGCGGGCGGGTACCCACCAGGCTCATAGAGCCCCGCACAACGTCAAAAAACTGCGGCAGCTCATCGATGCTGGTGCGCCGGATAAAGCGGCCCACCCGGGTGATCCGGGGATCATCCTCCATTTTGAACATCAGGCCGTTCATTTCGTTCTGGGCCATCAGTTCCTTTTTGCGTGCTTCCGCATCCACATACATGCTGCGCAGCTTATGGATGTAGAACACCCGTCCATTCCGGCCCACTCGGCGCTGCTTGAAGATCAGCGGACCGGGGCTTTCCAGCTTGAGCGGAATGGCCACCAGCGCAATGATGGGGATGCTGATGATACACCCCACGATGCCGCCCACGATATCCATGGTCCGTTTCAGCACCTGATCCCGCAGCTTGAGTTCCACCGTGCCCATCGTCACAACATTGCCGCCCGCACAGCGGCTCAGTTCCCGGCTGATGCGCACTGCACTGGTCTCATCGCAGCAGGCTTTTTCGATCCGATCCAGCACCGGCAGGCGAAAATGGACCGTCAGCCCCATGCTCTCCATCTCCTCGAGATAGGGCAGCATGTTTTCCTCACTCTCCTGCGCCACATCCAGATACACTTCATCCAGCGCTGCCTGCCGCAGCCAGTCCATGAAATTATCGAAGTTCGCCTCGATCTTCACCCCATCGATCTCAGTGTGAAGCTGCCCCGGGGCAGCTTCCAGAATGGCAAGGCCGGTCACACGCTTGGACCAGTCTTTTTTCAGTTCTTCCAGAATGGGGCTTGCATTCTCCTGAGTGGTCACCACCCCCACAAGGCTCTGGATTCCCTTGGTATAGCGGGAGCGCACCAGCATCTTTTTGAGGACAGCATGAGCGCCCGTCATCACAAAGACATCGATGACGGGCACAAACACCAGAAAATAGCGGGAGTGCAGCATGGGAGCCTTGGTCAGCGCCAAACAGGCCGCATCAATGAGGGTCAGCAAAAAATTGAACCGCACCGCAATCTCAACTTCACGGATCGGAGTGCGGTTCACGATATTCTCGCTCTGATCAAATGTAAAAAAGGTCAGAATATAGGCCAGCAGCAACAAGAAACAGGCCTCTACCAGATCGTCCAGCTGGAAGTCTCCCATCTTGTGCAGAACACCTGCGGTCAGCCCCCACGCCAGCCCAATGCTGAGAACCAGAGAGAGCAGATCAATCAGAAACAGGTATCCATACTGCAGTTTTTCACGTTTCGTAATCATACTGTTTCGTTGTCTCCATTTATTTTTACCATTTTATCATATCGGGAGAAGGGTTGCAATAGATGGAGGTCGAATGCAGCACTGCTTTTGTCGGATCACTGCGAATGGATCATGCCATTTCACAAAAGCGCCTTATCGCGCCCAAAATGGTCAGCAAAAAGCGCCCTTTCTCTCGCATCACACAAGAGAAAGGGCGCAGTCAAGCTTTATTCAGCTCAGGAGAAACTCCGATCAGCAGTTCTCAGCGAAGTACTTAATGGTACGAACCATCTGAGAGGTGTAGGAGTTCTCGTTGTCGTACCAGGACACGACCTGAACCTGATAGGTGTCGTCGCAGCTACGCTGAATTTTTGCACTTTTCCAAGTAGTTCTTCACAGTTTCGTAACAACAGTTACAGTACCAGAACATACCGTTGTCGTACCAAACCGGTTTGTTCGTACCACAATTATATCACGTTTCAGCGTCATTTGCAAGGATTTGATTCGTTTCACTTCTGACCTGCATTTTTCAGATTTCAGCGTATATTTTTACGACATTCTACGGTTCAAACGCCTTGGGTCTAGGGCTTCCGCCGGGGCAGCAGCTCTCCCAGACACTCTCCTCAGAAGTTCTATGACAGCTAGATTGCCAACATGTTCCTGCTGATTAATTGAAATTTCTCCGGACGTGATTTTGAGCCATGGTGTGGGAAATGTAGTCATTTATGTTTGATATGGAACAATTCTATTCATTCCGAGTCACATCAATTACCATTTATATAAGAAAACCGTGTGAACTGCCAGAACTTTAGCTCTACGCTCCGACTGATTCACACGGCTCTAAAATATTTATTTCAGCTTTGCGAGAATCTCATCTGCCGTCATACCGGATGCCAGCAGCTTCTTCAGCACATCCTCAGCTTCGGCTTTCTTCGCAGCTTCGGTAGCTTTAGTTTCGGCTTTGACCTTTTTAGCTTCAATTCTGGCGATTTCTTTGTCGATAGTTTTCAGCTCGACTTTCTTGGTTTTCAGTCAGCTTTCAGCGCATCGATATTGGCAGTGATGGATGCAATTTCGGCGGTAACTGCTTCCTTTGCGGACTGTTTTTCGGCGAGTTGTGCAGCAAAGTCAACGGTTGTTTTTACGGTCTTGGGCTTGTTTTTGCTTCCTTTGGGACGGGGCATATGGGACACCTCCTCAGTATTTATAACATAAGTATAGCATTACAAATATTGGATGGCAAGAAATATCGATCAGCAGAATATGCGTTAAACAGCGTAGCCCTGTGCCTTGATGACATCCACCACCTGAGAAACGTACCTCTGGCAGGTGTCATGGTCGGGAGCCTCCACCATCACACGCACAACAGGCTCCGTACCAGATTCACGGACAAGGATACGGCCAGTGTCACCCAGTGCCTCGGCTACGGCTTTGACTGCTGCCTGCACTGCTTCGTCATCCTGTGCAGCTTTCTTGTCGGTCACACGGACATTCTCCAGCACCTGCGGTAGATCTTCAACGGGGCGGCCAGCGCACTCAGAGGCTTCTTCTTGGCCAGCATGACCTCCATCATCTTCAGGCTGGTCAGGATGCCGTCACCGGTGCTGGCGTACTTGGA
>ENA-OQIO01000085-OQIO01000085.1-human-gut-metagenome-genome-assembly--contig:-NODE-85-length-42714-cov-7.434428_pt1 | contig 42714 bp, 40 predicted proteins | sample MGYA00242573_ERZ504737 | MGnify/ENA primary metagenome ERZ504737 (study PRJEB26092, sample SAMD00036203) | human gut metagenome | host: Homo sapiens | study: EMG produced TPA metagenomics assembly of...
AGAGATACAACATGCAGATTGTAGATCGTGTAGGTGGTGGAGACAGCTTTGGAGCTGGATTGATTGCCGCAAGCCTAGAAGGATATGATCCTCAGGCAACCATTGAATTTGCGGTAGCCGCAAGTTGCTTAAAACACTCTATCGAAGGTGATTTCAACATGGTGAGCATGGATGAAGTGTTGAAGTTAGCTGGTGGAGACGGTTCAGGCCGCGTTCAAAGATAAACCAATAATTTAGGTAGCAACAGATTACTATCATGTATTTATTTCTCCTATTCCAACAATATACTTACATTAAAATATTCGAATCGTAGTCGTCTGTTACTATATATAAAAAAGGATCGATATTCTATTTTTCCTATGAATATCGATTTTTTTAACCTAAAACTTCTTTATCCGTTACAATTCCTTTTATCGCAAATGCGATTTTAGATAGAATCTTACATCACGCTAAAATAATCTCAATCAGTGGAAAATCTTACAGATTGAAAGACCATTTAATAAAAAAGAGGTTATTAGAGCAATTCTATTTAGTGAAGAAACATTTATTTATGATTATCTATTCGATATCGATATGAAAAACAAAAAGTGTGTTATGATGTGCGAACCAATAAACGTATCAAGACCATATTGTGTATTATATTCTGTTTATCTAAATGAAATACAAGATTATATTGGTCCATATCAGATAGTTGATGTACAAAGTCTAGGAATGCCCTATAAACAAGTTTTAAAAAGGCTACAAAAAGTAGAAGAAAGATTACTTACAATGTCTTATTAAACAAAAGACCACATCTTTACCATCTATTACAACAGGTATTGATGTGGTCAAAATTGTACATTTTTATATTGACATTTATACTATTTTTTAAACAGCTCAGAATGTGAACCAAGTCGATAAAGCATCAAAACAAGAACATCTCCACGAATCTCATAAATAAGCAGCCAGTCTGGTTCGATGTGACATTCACGCGTGCCTTTATAGTTGCCTGCAAGATCATGGTCTCTGTATTTTGCACCCAGCGTACCGCCATTCGCCAGAATATCGATTACCTCAAATAGTTTATCCAAATTCTTGTTCTGCTTCTTTGCAAGCTTCAAATCTTTCTTAAACTGATTGGTAAACTGCACATCATATTTCATACTTCAAGTGCTGCCTTTAGAGCATCCATACTGGAATATCTCGGAGCAGAAGGATCCTTCATCATTTTTCTGCCTTCCTCAATGGCAGTGGTTGTAGTATCATTCGGTACTTCCAGTTTTAATTCAAAAGGAATACCATGCTCACGGATAGCGGTTCTCAGGAACATATTTACAGCAGTTGTCATATTCAGACCAAGCTCATTGAAAATTTTTTCTGCCTGATCTTTGATGGCTTTATCTGTTCTGATATTCAAATTTGTTGTTGCCATATAGAACACCTCCATTCAAGCATAGTATATGAATAAATTCGGCTAATGTCAATACATTGTCATTATATAAAACGCGAATTTTCTATTAAAATGCATCCTTAACTTTCAGAATTTGTATAATTAAAAATAAAAGAAGCATTAGTAGCTATAAATACAGTAAATTTCAACCATTCATTTAAAAATTCAATTGTAGTTATACATTTTTTACAAAGTTAAGGATATAATGCATATATTGAATGGAGGTAAAACAATGCCAAATTATATGAGAAGAAAACTTATTGTTTATTTAATAGGAATTTTTGCACTAGCTATTGGATCCAACTTATTTTTAAATGCTGCTTTAGGTGTTGCTCCATCTTGTTCTTTAGCACTGACATTCACTTTTCTTCTTCCCGGTAGCTATGCACTCTTTAATTTTATTGTTAATACGGCCCTTTTAATATTAGAAGCGCTCATTGTACATAAATTTGGAAAAACACAAATCATACAATTATTTATCACATTCATTTATTCTTATTTAATTAAACTAACATCTACATTCTTAACACATATACAACCTCATTCTTTCTTAGAACAAGTTTTACTAGCTATTTTGGCATGCATTGTCTTAGCACTAGGCATCACATTAACTATTCATTCAAATCTTACAGTCATGCCGTATGAAGGTTTTATTGGTGCACTTGCCATTCGTTTAAGAAAAGACTTTGGAAAATTAAAAGTATAAACATAACATGAATTTTGTTGTTCTGATATTGATTCCTTCTGTTGAATTTTTTAAAAAACAAGCCAAATTATTAATTGACTTGTTTTTATTTTACCTATTTCTTTTCGAAAGCGTTTGTTTCAGGATTAAACTTAGCATCATGAAGCCAAGTATACGCTTCATCTTCACAACGATCTGTTTGAAGCCATGGATTACCATCCAAGTGACGAATCATCCAACAAGTATACATCTGATATCCAGGCGCTGTTGATTGTGGATGTAGCTTCCCTCCTGGAATTGCTGAAAAACTTCGGTTCACACTTTTATATACTTCATCCCCTACAAAACTAGCTCCAAATCCTTCTGGATGATCAAATAAGAAATAGTAACATTCTGGCTGTGGGTGTCTATGTGGCAAATATCCAGACCAGTTTCCTGGATCATTTAAAACTTCACCTAAAACCATATTACTTTTCGGTTCAATATCATGATCAATAATTGTATTTACTCTACGATTTGCGGCATTGCCATACCAACCTTGACTCGAATATTTCCATGGTGCATCTTCTGGCGTATATAATTTTGACTTAAATGTTACCTTATTTTTTGTTTTCTGAACTAAAATCTCTGTCTCTTCCAAAGCCTTTACAGAGATAATTTTACTATGTGAAACATGCCCTGCATATGGCCCTTCTAAAAATACACTTTTACGCGAAACAATTTTCTCTATTCCATCTACATTGATTTCAATCTTACCGTTCAATAATAAAGCCGCAATCTCTTCATCATCACTTGTAAATATTTTTGGGGTATCCGCATTTTGTGGTTGAAAAATATGAATAAAGCTTAGCAAGCATTGGCACAAGAAATAGAAATTTGTGTTAGTTGCTTGCTTTCTTTGTTTTATGTGTGTGGTTGAAAATCACTCATTGTTAAAAGTATCAGACCGCAATTTGAGGTTGAAAAATTGGAGAGTTGAGGATACGATTGAATTACATTAGGGATAAGGTGGATGTATATGAATAAATATAATGTTAACGACATTGTCTTCTTCATATCGAATGGATATCATGTCCGAGAAGCTACTGTGATTCGTACTGGTGGAGGCTTTTGTACGATTAAATTCAATGACAATGAAACTCCAGCAGGAACTAGAGTTAGAGTAACCAAGTTATTTAAGACTAAGCAAGAAGCTGAAATTGTTGTTGAAAAAACGCATAACACACTGTTATACTAGGCTTTTGTTGGATGAGCCATAAATCTTGTAAATCAAAATCATCCAACAATCCTATTCCATGAGCTGACATTCAACCTTTCTGTCAGCTCTTTTCTTGTGTGCCGGGCATGGCACGAGTCCAGTTTGAGATAAACTAACCACGGGTAGTTACTGCCAAGTGTAGTGAACCACAAGTCGTTGATAGTGATGTCATGGGTGAAGGAAGTGGTGTAGCAATTCTTTTGAACGTACGCAGAGAAACTTGATGAAGCTAAATGGTGGATAAGATTACTTAACAAATCAAGGTCCAAAAGGTAAACGTAAAACCAAGACGTTGTGAAAGAAATAGGGTACCCACAACAGACTTTCACTGTCTAGATATATGCCATGCTCGGCATACTAAGAAGAGCAGAGATGTTAAAATCTCTGCTCCCTAGTTAATAATCCTTTAAACACTCATAGGGTTTTCAATCCTACGATTCTTGAAGACAACTTTTAGTCGACCCTATCTAATTGCGAAGTACCAAAAAAGACTCGGACAACTATATGTCATCCGAGTCATAATCAGCTATAAACCATTTTGGAATATGATTCATTCTAAGAGAATAAATCTATTTAAACCATCCAAACTTGTTACGCATTATTTTTTCTTGTTGCGACGTTTATATCCAAATAATCCAAGTACAGCTGTAGCTGATGCAAGAGCAGTAGTTGCAAAGAAACCTACATGTGTACTAGTTCCTGTGTTTGTACCATTGTTTTTGCTAGGTTTTTCTGTTGGCTTCTGCACAGGTTTATCTGTTGGTTTTTGTTCCGGTTTTGTATCTGGTTTATCAGTTGGCTTTTCTTCCGGTTTATCAGAAGGTTTTTGTTCCGGTTTTGTATCCGGTTTTGTATCTGGTTTTTCAGTTGGTTTTTGTTCTGAACCAGTAGCCTTAACCAAGTTTTTAACTGCTTTTTCTAATTTGCCTTTTGCTTCATCCACTTCTTCTTGTGAAACATTTGGATTTGCACTGACTTCATCCGCATAATCTAAAGCTTCTTTAAATTGCTTCCAAGATTCTGGTGTGTAATCAGACTCATTTAAAGTCGCGCTAGAAGCAATCACTTTAGTAAATTCTGATTTATCAGCCTTAACTGTTAATCCATTAATAGCTTCATTTAATTTTCTATATGCTTGACTAATTTGTGCTGATGTAGCAGCTTCATTTTCAAATACAGCTTTAGCTTCTTCTAATGCAGTTTCAAAAGCATCCCAGCTTGCATCTGTATAATCCTCTGATTTTTTATCCTGAACTTTATCAATTAATTCTTTTAGTTCTGGTTTATTAACCTTAACTGTCAATCCATTAATAGCTTCATTTAGTTTTCTGTATGCTTGATCTACAGATTCTGGTGTAGCATTCTCATCTTCAAATACAGATCTAGCTTCTGCTAATGCATTTGCGAATGTTTCCCAACTTCTTCTGTATAATCCTCTGAAATTTTATTTTCAGCCTGATCGATCACTACTTTTAATTGTGATTTATTGAATTTTAATTCTTCAATAGCTTTACTTAAGCTTTCACAAGCTTTATCTACAGCATCCTGAGAAACATTTTCATTTTCAAATACAGACTTAGCTTCATTTAATGCTGTTTCGAAAGAAGCCCAACTTTCTTCTGTATACTCATCTTTGTTTTTATTACCAGCCTGTTCAATCAATGCTTGTAATTGTGTCTTATCAGCCTTAGCTGTTAATCCGTCAATACCTGCTCTTAAGTTTACACACGCTTGATCTACAGTTTCCTGTGTTGCATCTTTATTACCATTTACTTCATTAGCTGTTCCTAATGCAGTTGTAAATGCTGTCCAGCTTTCTGGTGTATATTGTGATTCTACTTTACCTGTAGCTTCTGCAATCAATGCCTCTAATTTTGATTTATCAACCTGTTTTTTAGGTGCTAGATCTTTAATAGCTTCAGATAATTTATCTTGTGCAGCTTTTACAGTTTCTGGTGTTGATTTTTCAGATTTTAATTCATTTTCAGCATTTGCTAATGCTTCTGCAAAGACTTTCCAGCTATCGGCAGTATAATCTGCTTCTTTCTTATCTTTAGCTTCTGTAATCAATGCCTGTAATTCTGATTTATCAACCTTAACTTTTAATCCATCAATAGATGTTCTCAAGCTATCACATGCATCTTGCACTGATTTCTGTGTAGCATCTTCAGTATCATATACTGATTGAGCATTTTTCAATGCTGCTTCTAACACTTTCCAACTTGCTGAAGTATATTCAGTTTTGTTTTTACCATTAGCTTCATCAATCAATGCTTTTAATTGTGTCTTATCAGCCTTAGCTGTTAATCCTTTAATAGCCTTATTTAATCTATCGTATGCTTTCTTCACTGTTTCCGGTGTAGAGTTTTCATTTGTAGATTCAGAGTTAGCTACATTTAATGCTTCTGCGAATGTATTCCAGCTATCTTCTGTATAGAACTCTTGTTTTCCATCATACGCTTTAGCTTTTTCAATCAACTTATTTAAGTTTGTTTTATCAACTTCCTTATATGTTAATCCAGTAATAGCTTTATCTAAATCTTCATATGCTTTTTTCACTGTCTCTGGTGTAGATTTTTCATCTGTAGATTCAGATTTAGCTAATTTTAAAGCATCTGAGAATGATTTCCAACTGTCTGCTGTATAGAACTCTTCTTTTCCATCATATGCTTTAGCATCTTCAAGTCTCTGTTCTAGTTTTGATTTATCTGCTTTTAAACCTTTTAATCCATTCTCAAGCAATTTACAAGCTTCGTCTACTGCTTTTTGAGTAATCGGGTTATTTTTAACAGTTTTTGCACCTTCCAATGCATTTTGCATTATATCCCAACTATCTGTTGTTATATACTCTTTTAATTTTGCTTTTTTCTCAGCTTGTTCAATCAATTCATTTAAATGAGTTAAATTAATTTCACGATCTGGACTTATTGGTTTATTAGAATCTGCATTTATTTTTACACCATAAGCTTCTAACTCAACGATATGATCAGAAGTACCTTCTCGATCCGATCTTCCATTTACGTAAACACGAATATAACGAGCAGTCTTCTTTTCAAATTCTATTGTCTTACCTGCTGATGTTTCACTGTATAACGGATCAGCACCTTCACCTCTGTTATGAACAGTTCCAGTTGTATCAGAGTTATATACTTGATCTTTTTCTTTAAAATTTTCATCTTTACTTAACTCAATAACTGTTGGACCATATGTTCTTCCATCATCATAATAACGAGTTAAATGAATTTTATTTATTTCATATTCCTCACCTAAATCGACTTGAACATATCTAGAATGTCTTTGACCATCAGATGTATCCTTAAGCTCTAAATAATTACTAGTATCTTTCTTTCCATCATTCAAATAATTAAATGGACGATCTGATTTTTCAGCCACTGCTTTATCTTCAGTTACATCATAAGCTGAAATCTTAACTTTTTTATTAGTCGAAGAGCTAACAACATTACGCTCAACATTTTCCTCTGGTTTTAATTCACCTACTTCATCAAAGCCTAATCCTTTGTCATGTAATGTAACATATTCAACATCTCCTGTTAAGCCATCACCAAATACTAAGTTTCCTTTCGAAACATTAGGATTTACTTTTGAAGCATCATATGTTGAGTTGACAAGTTCACCATCCATATAAAGCTTGATCATACCATTTTCTTCTTTAACAGCCGCAAATTGATGTTTCTTTCCATCTGCAATAATTCCTTCGACAGATTCTGTAACTAAGCCATCATTTTGACGTGTCTTTTCAGTATGTTTTGAATTAACACTCATTCCATTAAAGTTGAATGTTAAATATCCATCACCATCAATACCAACAGTAAATGCTCCATCTTGTCTTGCAATTTCAGCATTTGTTTGAGTCGTATTGATTTCACCAGATACAGTGAATCCACGTGTTCCGTTTAATGCATATTTATTTCCTTTATTAATTGGTTTTCCATCTAATGTAGTTTTTCCAATTCCATTAATCAGATCTTTTGCATAGTAATCATCAGTGAAATCTGTTATTGATACATTGCCTACAACATCTTTTACTCCATTTACTTTTACTGTAACATCCGAAGTATCTTCTAACTCTTTTTCTACAGTAAGTACCGCAGTACGTAAGTCAGCATCCAATTTAACATCAGTAACCTTATTTCCATCTACAGTAAAGTTACCTGCTTTTGGAGTTTGAATTCTTTCATCAAATGTAACACTTACCTTGTTTTTATCAGCATGCATTGATTCAATTTTTGCTGGTGTTCCATCTTGAGCACCGTATTGAACAATCAATACTTCTTTTGGTTTTAATGTATAAGTCAATTCTGTGTTGTGAGATACAGAATCATTTGTTTGACGAGATTGATCACCAACAACTACTTTTCCATAAACGTTTTTCACTCCGCTTGAAACGCCAACTTTTTCATCTAATTTAAGAGTATATGTTTGTTCAACATTTTTAGGGTTACGAATTGAAACAATACCTTGGTTTCCATTCCAACAAGAGTAACCATATACATCACCATTTTCTGGATCTCCACCAAACATTTTTGATTTTTGAAGAATATCAAAGTTGTCTTCAATCCAATTTGCAGCTTCGGCATTTACTTGCCATTTTTCATCATCAAACATAGATGGTGAATAATAGTATTCCCAGAATGCAGTACCACGAGTACCTAACATGTACAAGTGATTACGTAATTCATCAGTTGTATATTCAATTTGTCGGCCCGGACCACCTGGAACATTATGAGCTGTTTTTGCATAAACTGGATCATGGTTATAGAAGTATTTGTTCGGTAACTGCCACTGATTATTTGTAAAGAATTCATAATAGTCACCATCACGGAATGTTAACATCTGTTCTTCATGACTACTATTAAATTTATTCGAATATCCAGTATCACCAGTATTCTGCATCCATACACTATTTACCCACTGTACATGCCATGGACTAGGGTTTGCATATGAAGTCATGTTGATCCATAAATCTGGGCGATTTTTACGCATTGTTTCGAACATGTCTGTCCAACGCTCATATGTTTCAGAAATTGTACACAATTTGTCAGTTGTTGTATGGGCATTATTCGAATTTGTTGATGGATCTAACAACATACCATCTAATTTCCAATAGTTAATATCAAATTTATTTTGATATCCGACAAAGATATCATTAACTAATTTATCCAAATAACGACCATCAGAAACGTTAATATCATTTCCAGAATTTTCATTTCGAGATCCTAAATTATTATTTGCGATATAATTTGCGATTCGCTGTTCAGTACCATAACCACCACGAGGGCCTAGCCATAAGCCAAAGTTAGAACCCATCTTATTTACTTGAGAACTTGAATTATACAATTCATTAGGGAATTTATTTTCACTTCTATCAAAATCCCAGAAAGAATTATAATTTGTCCAACCGTCATCAACTACATAAGAATCTAATGGGTTAACACCATATTGTGTAAATCCTTTTTCAATTTCGTTGAAACTTTCCTGGATATTTGAATCAGTGATATCCTTCATATTGTCGTACCAAGAGTTAAACTGTTGTCTAAATCCTGTTTTTGTAGCGATAGTTTCAATATATTCATAGAAATCAGACTGAACAACTTGATAGTCTGTGCTACGTGCAGCACCTACAACAGCATCCCAAGTGATCATCTTTCCAGATTGACCGTTTGCGTTGTTATAGTTGTTATAGTTGTGGAACTGTCCATCGGACTTATCGTTTTCTACCACCAAATTCTTACCATAGTGATAACGAATAAATCCTTTTTTATCACGAACTTTATTTTCCGCTTGAGGGAATTCACATCCCCAATACATTGATCCAACATAATAAGGCTGACCTAATTCAAGATAATCACCTTTCATATTTGCCATATGCGGATTATCTTGTAATTCTTGAATTGTCCAATAGTTTGTATCTGTTGATTGGTTAGAACCATTACCTTTTACATCACTATCTTGAAAATTCATATTTTCTAAATCGATATATTTAATTTTAGCTTGTTTTGCCTGTCTTGAGGAACTTCAATCTCTAAGTGTTTTCGCATGAAAGATTCTCCATCCTTCATAGAAATCACTTCTTTAATTGTATATTGAACATTACGAGCGGTTACAGGTTTGAATTTAAACGTTAATGTTTTATAACCATTTGCTTCACCAACCACTGGATCTCCATCAACAGTCAAGTTACTTGATTTAATCTGTGAAGCAGATTTTTCAGGGAATTGAGCCTTATCTTTATAGAATTCTAATTCTCCAATAGATGTAACATATTTGTGATCTTTTGTCCCGTAAGAACTTTTAACTACAAATCTTAAATATTGTGTATTAACTGCTTCATTAAAATTGGCATATTCTACTTTTGTTTTATTATCAGATTTAAAGGTACCTGATGCTACTAACGTACCTTTAGTACTATCTTTTAAATCCGCTTCTGTTTTACATGCATATACTTCATACTCTTTGATATGACCTGCTTCAGTTGGATTACCCTGATGCAAGCGCTTATGGTAAGCCAATGAATTTATGCCTTCAAGCTTTTTACCAAAATCAATGTAAATGTTATGAGGCCATTCATAAGAATCTTTATCACCTGGATTGGCGTATTGTGAGTGATAATATGTACTAGCATCACCATCAAAAATCAATTGAGCGCTTCCATTAGTTCCTTCATTCGTTGCTACACTGTCAGCTGTTGCTTTCCATTTTTCTTTTTCTGTAAACTTTTGTTCGGGAGCTTTAAATCCAGCTGCTTCTTGAGAGTTCTCCATTGTTTCAATCACAAACTCTTCACTAGAAGCTGGTGTCATTTTAGTTTCTCCAGATGTGCGATAGTTTGTTAAATATTCAGTTTTTAGCTTACCATCTTTGATAGAGAATGTACGTTTTAAGTAACCGTTACCAAAAGTATAGTTATCTTTTTCTTGTGTTAATCCAACAGTACCATTTTTTTGTTCTGTGCTTAAGTCTGTTTCTTGAGCTTCAATATACGTATTGCTAAATGGAACAATAGTCCCAAATGCAGTACACAAGGCTGCAACAGCTAATGCACTTTTGCATAATGAGTTATATTTCATGATTACATGACGAGGAATCCTAATTGTAAAATTAGGATAGGAATTGTCTTATGTCCTTTCTATTATTAGCTCGTCGCAATTCCTTTTTTTTACGTTTTCCAATTAAAAAAGCATCTAATCAAACGATTGGGTGCTCTATGTAACTGTTAAACGCTTACATTAATGATTATACAGATTAACAAACGTTTGTATTTGTCTTTTTTAGTAATATTTTTTCACTTTTTACGAATTTTATACAATAAATCTTAAATCTACCTTAAATTTGAATATCGAATCATAATCCTTATTTTTTTCATTCCCTCAATTTATCAGAATTCAATCATTAACATTTAGTAACTATAAAACTGTATCAAAGCAATCTTAAAATGAGATTTATTCATTTTTATAAACAAATGTGAAATTGAACGTAAAAATTAAATTGTTCAAATATAGAATTACTCATCTACTAACTAATTTAAAAAAAGACAGAAACCAAAAAATTTCTGCTCTTCATTTCTTATTCTACTTTCATACATTTCAAGCCTCCATATTTAACTTGAAAACGATAAATGTTATACTTTAATTCTAACCAATCTATATCAGAAATCGCATTATTCTGAATACATTTAAATATAATATTTTCAGACTCCTTTAAACAATCCAAAGTCTTAATCCACTTATTATACTTTTCGCTATTAGGTTCAACCGCCAAATCTATGAGATTATCATATTTAAAGTTGATTGTCTTATAGATTGCACGAATATTCTCAATAGTTGGTTTTTCAATTTTATCAACATAATCTAAAAGTAACATAAAACACCACTCCTTTGCATCAATATCCTATTATAGTCAATAATTTCAATTATTCTAGTTTTTTACTTTTTTTGATAAAATTAAAGCGATTTCATGCTTCAATTTATCTACATCCATTGGTTTTGAAATATGGCCTTTCATTCCTGCTTCTAATGCCTTTCTTTTATCTTCTTCAAAAGCATTGGCATCATCGCTATAATTGGAATATTAGCTTTATTTTTATCTGGAAGCTCACGAATCTTTTTCGCCGCCATATAACCATCCATAATTGGAATCTGAATATCCATTAAAATCAAATCATATGTATTCTCAGGCTTTTGAATCACTTTACCAACACATTCAATACCATCATTTACCCAATCCACACTAATTCCACAACCCTCAAGAATAACTTGAGCAATCTCTGCATTCAATTCATTATCTTCAGCTAAAAGAATACGTTTTCCTTCTAATAATTGATATGATTCTAAAACTTCTTCGTTCATTGTTTTAATATATTCATCTACAATTTGATACTCAATTTTTGAGATCTTAGAAGAATACAGGTAATGAAGTTCAGCATTATTATCTAGAGTGAACTGTTCAATATGGTCGCACAGTGCTTTTGTTTTTTTCTGAGCAAAAGAAGCAAAGTCGACAAGCTGTACATTATTTTGAATAAGATAGTAAAGGAATTGACGAGAGTTTTGAAGATTTAGAAGATAACCATTAATGATGATTCGATCAAAAGAAGATAAGACACCATTGATTTTGTCGGAATAAACACTTAAAATTTTCATGTAAACCTCCAATCTTAATAAGCGCATTAAACAAGGACAAAGACAGAAGTCAGAGGTTCTGAAAGTATATTATCTAGATTTATTATAAATCAATTAGTGCTTAGATTCGAAGGCTTACTTTTTTGTTAGATTTGAGGACATTGTCCTCGCTATGATATAATTTCTTCAAGTAAAAGGGTGATTTATATATGGGATGTGAGTTGTTTTCAGACTTCTTTGCACAATATGATGTGCCAGTCATTCGTATAAGAAGACATGCATTATTAAAAATTAATGATGTGGATGAAGAAAATATATATATTTTAAAAGATGGTATCGTTAAAGTTAGTGTTTTAATGCTTGATGGACGTGAATTCAACATTACCTATTTAAAAGGGTTTGATGCGATTTCCATGTTTAAAGATGCAGTGAACAAAAGTGATTTTTCTTCTTTGATCATTCGTGTTGAAAGTGATGAAGCAAGTTTTTATCGTATCTCAAAAGAATTGTTTATGGAGTTTGTAAAGGAAAATCCAAAGCTACAAGAATATGTAAATTCATATTATCGCAAGAAATTATCAGAAACAATTTCTAGACATGAATTAATGACAATGAATGGCAAGAATGGAGCTGTGTGTGCTTTTCTATATTATTTGATTACTATGTTTGGAAAAGAGGTGCGTAATGGAATTTTGATTGATCTAAAAATTACGAATGATGATATTGCAGGCTTTTGTGGCATATCCACACGTAGTAGTGTCAATCGCATTCTACGAGGATTAAGAGAAGAACATGTCATTCGAACTTTATACAATAAGATAGTAGTCTTAGATGTAGACTATTTAAAACAATATGTTGATACTGAGGTGGATTCATAAATCCGCCTTTTTAAACACATAAAAAGAGCCGACTTAAAATGTGGGATGTCGACTCTAAAACTGGTTTATTATAAAATATATGGAGGACAATCATGAGTTGGTTACATGACAACCAGTTTTTTTTACTATATCATGGTTTGCATAATGAAGAAAGAGCTAAACTAAATGATGTGGCAAATAGTTTAGCTCTCTACATAGGAGACTGGATATGCAAATAAATTTATGAACAAGATATCCAGCAAGATACAGTATATCATCTTGTTGTGCATAGCTCAAAACTTTTGTGCATATAAAAAGCTTTTAGATGAAATCACCTAAAAGCTTTAATAATATCATTATTTCAAGAATCTAAATTCACCAAATGAAGAATTCACATGGAAATCTGGCTCTTCAGTCTTAGGATCTACCCAAGAAATCCATTCCATAATAGGATCATCACCATCTTTTTCTGGTGTAGAGAACTCAGCACGATAAACACCTGCACACATCACATCATTATTGATTAATTTTAAATCTTCTAATGACTTCAAAGGAATCTTTCCTTCAACAACATATCCAGTATCTGTTACCTTACCCTTTGTTTCTAGACCATCTAATTTCCACTTACTATCAAAGTGACGATAATATTTAATCGAATAATCGTGTACACGTCCATCTGGATCGACTTCAATACCATAATATAATGGCATTCCACTTGTGGTTGGCTTATCTATAGCACCACCGGCAAAGAATAATTCTACACGATCTTCAATATCTACTGTACTCTCATCATCTTTCCAGTCTTTGTCTAAAACTACATCTTCATCTGTAACTTCAAACGCAAAATAGAAATCTGTTCCATCATTATATCCTTTGAATACTGTTAATGGAGCTTCTTTTGTATCCCAAGGAAAACTAAAATCACCGCTCATGCTTGGAACTGTACTCCAAACTTTATCGTCCAATGTACCATCAATAGTTGCTTTCTCATCTCTCTTTACAACATCATAATGAGGTGTTGCTGCTTCATTAAAAGCAACTGCCTTTGTTGTTTCTACAGAAGCATTAGAAGAACATCCAACTAAACCAAATGTTGCTAGTGCAAAAGCGCACGATAAAAAACGATATGATTTATTCATTATTATTATCCTCCAAATATCGTATATTTACTGCGATAGAAAGCTTTCTTCGAATTCATCATATCATGCTGCGAAAGTGTTTACAACAATATTTACACATATTTATATCCATGTCTAAACACAAGTCAAATTAAATAAATAGCATAGAAACACTAATCAATCAAATCGGTATAATGCTTTTTTGTCATGCAAAGAGAAACACAAGGTATGGATAATACAGAAAAGTTACAGTACATATTACTTAGATTGAAAAACATCTATAAGATCACTCGTTTAAAGGATTTGAAGAATGAATGGTTATTCGTGTAAATAATAAAAAGCAGAATTATAGCAATGTCACCGAATTGCTAGTTAAGCCTTATTTTTTAAATAAGTATCAATATCACATCCCGCATAAGTATTTATATTTTGAAAATCAAATCCATTCATGCTTTGAAACGGATAGCCTTGAATGCCTTCACTGTCCATCACTAAATAATTATCAGAACTCTTTTTTTTCTAAGACAATGTAATTGTTACCTTCAATCATTAAAACGTCACCGGTTTTAACATTAATTTCTTTCTTCGTAATATTCTCACCAGTATCTACAATATGATTAGCACTACCTAATATCGCATCTTGTATGCTCTTAGCATACCCAGTTTTACCGAATAATAACGTTAACAAAATTACTGCTACTACGACAATGATATTCCCATACTCTTGCAAAAATCCTTTCATTTGATTCCATGTCCCCTGGAAGCTCAATCTTCCATTAAGTTATATACATCTATCGTACCAAATAGAGGGATGTGACATGCAATGTAGGATTCAGAGTCTAATAATTGCTTTCCATCACCCGATATTTGATTTTCTGTCGAGTACAAAAGGAAGTTCTTTCTGTATGATTAATTCAGAAAGAGAGGACTTAAAATGAAAAAGGAATCTAAAAGGTTATCAAGAAAAATGCGAAGGTCGTTTACAATTCAAACAGACATTGATGAGTTAGGGAAAGTGTTGGCGGAGTTGCTTCGAACATTAGACATTGATAAGCTTCATATATTGACATATAAAGACCGTATCGATATTTTTGCGACTAAGGACATGGAGCTGTTGTATGTAGAACTCTACGAAAAATACTTCAGCTTAACAGAGGAAGACATTGACAGAATAGAAGAGTACGAAAAGCGAATAAATTTATATATAGATGAAGAACAGTAGCCATATTATTCTATCGAATTACTTATATTATCTTTTCAAAACGGCATAAACAAATGTAGAAATTAGCACTATAAAAATGATATATTATATATGTAAATATTGTTTCCTCAATCTGAGGTTGAAACATAGACTTAAGGTGCTTATAATCAATGTAAAGATACACAAACATGGAGGATTTTTATGAGTGATAGCAACAAAACTGTATTTGATATGGTTAATGATATTTGGGGTATTGCTGATTATTTGAGAGATGTTATTAAACGTTCGGAATATAATCGTATAGTATTGCCATTCTCTTTGTTGAGAAGATTGGAATGTGCTTTAGAGCCTACTAGAGATGCTGTACTAGAAGCATATCAAGAGCATCAAATTGACTGGGGTAAAGAAAGTGACAATTATTGCACATATTCAGAAAAAGCTTTCTATAACATCACTTCATTTAGATTAAATAATTTAGGAGCTACTGATACCTTAACCGCTTTAGAAACATATATTAATGGATTTAGTCCTAATGCTCGAGAAATTATGAAGAAGTTTAAAATCTTTGAGACATGTCAAACATTACAAGAACATAATATGTTGTATGAGGTTTGTCAGAGGTTTGGAGCCTTTAAATTAGGACCTAATGATTTTACAGATAGACAGATGTCAGACATTTATGAGCATTTGATTCAAAAATATGGAGAGCAAATTGCAGAAGATGCCGAAGATTTTATGACGCCAAAAGATGCTGTTCGCCTTGCTGTTTCGATGTTGTTTGCTAATGAGGATGAGATTCTTAACAATGATAAAGGGGATGTTAAAACATTGTATGACCCAACAGCTGGAACGTGTGGCTTTATCACCGATGCACTTGATATGATTGAAGAAATGCATAAGGATAAACATATGGTTGCTGCAACTCGTATTGTTCCTTATGGCCAAGAAATTGAAGCAGAATCATGGGCAATGGGCAAAGCCAATTTGTTAATCAGAAACATAGCAGATGGAGACAGAGATATCTATGACACCATGTCCGATATGTCTCAACATATCGTCTATGGAGATACTTTAGCAGATGACAAATTCTCAGATATTGGGTTTGATTACCAGCTTTCGAATCCGCCTTACGGGAAAAAATGGGAAAAGTCTAAAGAAAAGGTTGATGAAGAAGCAGTACTTGGATTTGACGGACGATTTGGAGCAGGATTACCTCCAATTAACGATGGGTCAATGTTGTTCTTACAACATGTTATAGCTCACATGAAGTCTCCTGAAGAAGGTGGTGGAAAGGCCGGTATTGTATTATCCGCTTCCCCATTATTTACAGGAGACCCAGGAAAAGGATGTTCAAATATTAGACGTTGGATTTTTGAAAACGATTTTATTGATTGCATTGTTAAACTTCCTTCAGGAATCTTTTTTAGAACAAGCATCAACACATATTTATGGATACTTTCAAACAAAAAACCTGCAGAACGTAAGGGGGTAGTACAATTAATTGATGCTTCTGATATGAAGGAAGCTTTAAGAAAAAACTTAGGAAAAAAGAATGCAGAAATTTCTCCTACACAGATATCTGAAATTGTCAAAATGTACGTGGATGGTATAGAAAATGAAAAAAGTGTTATTGTTCCATATTCAGATTTTACATTTAGACAGGTGACAACTCGCCAACCTTTACATATGGGATTCAAATTTTCTTCAGAAAGATTAAAAGCATTAAATCATCATCCGATATTTGAAAAGATGAGCGACGAAAATAAAAAGGTTTTATTGGACGAATTATCAAAAATTGATGAACCTCATCCTAAACGAGAATATGCATGGCGTGACACATTTGTAACAAGCGTAAGGAAAGTAATGACAAAACCTCTCCCTACGCCTGCAAATCTTAAAAAGATGATTGATGAGGTGTTTGGTGACAAATCAGATGAATGGGATGTTGTGATTGATAAAGACTGTAATCCTGTGATTGACCCAGATAAAAATGACAAAGAAAACATTCCAACTGGAACGCCATTTGATGAATATATGAGAAAAGAAGTCCTTCCATTTGCCCCAGAAACATGGATAGACACTTCCGTTCTTGATGAAGGACCGCTACAAGATGGTCGCGTAGGTGTTTTAGGTACGAATATTAGTTTTAATAAGTATTTTTATCACTATGAAGAACCTAGAAAACTTGAAGATATTGCTTCTGAAATTGAAAATCTTGAAGATGAACTAAGCACATTTATGAGGGGTATTTTTGATGAGTAGAGAAACAAAAAAAGTGCTAATGGATTTTGCTGATTCAATTCCTAGAGAATGGGAATGTTCCCGCTTGAAATATCATTGCAAAATCACAAATGGTAGTGACCCAGAGACTGAAGGCAATATTCCTGTATATGGTAGTGGTTCTGAAATTGTCAAATATTGTGGAGAGTTTAAAAACGGGCCTGCTATTTTAATTGGTAGAAAGGGAACATTAGATAAACCGAAATTGGTTGAAGGCAAATATTGGAATGTTGATACAGCGATGGATTTGCATCCGTACGCTCATATGAGTCCTAAATATTTATATTATGTAATAAGTTGCTTTACTATTGATAAATATTCCACTTGTACAGCTAAGCCAAGCATGACTCAAGGAGACTATTACAACATTCTAATACCAGTACCTTCAAGTCTAGAACAAAAGAATATAGCAACTTTTTTGGATTCTAAATGTGAAGCAATCGACCAAGCTATTCAAAAGCAAAAAGATATCGTAAATAAATTAATGGAATATAAGCAATCAACGATTACTCAAGCTGTCACTAAAGGATTAAATCCGAATGTGGAAATGAAAGAAGTCTCAATGGATTTTACCAATTCAATTCCACAAAATTGGGAATGTTCTCGTTTGAAATATCATTGCAAAATCACAAATGGTAGTGACCCAGAGACTGAAGGCAATATTCCTGTATATGGTAGTGGTTCTGAAATTGTCAAATATTGTGGAGAGTTTAAAAATGGACCTGCTATTTTAATTGGTAGAAAAGGAACCTTAGATAAGCCAAAATTGGTTGAAGGTAAATATTGGAATGTGGATACAGCGATGGATTTACATCCATACTCTCATATGAATCCAAAATATTTATATTATGTAATAAGTTGTTTCACCATTGACAAGTATTCTACTTGCACAGCTAAGCCAAGTATGACTCAAGGAGACTATTACAATATTCTTGTCCCCGTTCCCTCTGTTTTAGAACAAAATGAAATTGTCGAATATATTGATTCAAAGTGTGATTCAATAGATGAGTCTATAGAACGTAGCAACAAGATTATTCAAAAACTAGAGGAGTACAAAAAAGCACTTATTTACAATGCAGTTACAGGCAAGATTGATTGCCGAGGAGAGGTAAAATGAAAGATAACATTCATTTAGAAACTAATTTTGAGAAGTATATATCATCAAAGTTAGTTCAATTATCAACAGACAAAAATGCGTGGAGGGTAAGCAAAAACGACAACGGCTTTGACCCCCAAACTGCATTGTGTATTGATGACTTTATTGAATACCAAAATAGCATCAATCCAGAAAAATACAAAAAATGCAGGATAAGAATGCTGCAAGTTGGAAAAGCGATTTAACGAGAAAGCTTGTTGAATCATTAGAAAAAAATGGTACGATAGCTACTTTGCGTAATGGTTTTTCTATGGCTGGATATCAGAACATTATATGCTCTGGCCACTACCCAGATGACCCACGTCTTCCGAAACTAAAAGAGCAATATGACGCTAACATCTTAAGAGTTATGCATCAGGTTCATTACCAAACAGCAGGAAATAAGTCTCTTGACCTTGTGTTTTTTATAAATGGTATCCCTGTTGCTACTGCTGAAGTTAAAACGGAATTAACTCAAACAGTCCAAGATGCTATTGAAGAATACCAAAAAGAAAGAAGACCTGAAGAGCCAGGTAGCAAAAGAAAGAACTATCTATTGATGTACAAACGAGGAGCTGTTGTTCATTTTGCAATAACAGAAGATGAGATTTGGATGTGTACAAACTTAACACCTTCTAAACCTAAATTCTTACCATTTAACATGGGGAATAATGGACATGCAGGAAATCCAAAATCTGAGGATGTGAATGAGTATCCTACTGGATACTTTTGGAATCAGATTTTACAAAGAGATAACTGGTTGAAAATCTTCCATAATTTTATTTATGAGGAAGTGAAAAGAAAACCAACAGCAACTGGTCGTATCAAAGAACAAAGAACACAAATTTTTCCTCGTTTCCATCAATGGGATTGTGTGACAAAATGTATTGATGATGTTAAGGCTAACGGAGCTGGACAGCGTTATCTTATTGAACATTCTGCTGGTTCTGGCAAGACGTCTACAATATCATGGATTTCTCATGAATTAATTAGATTGATGGATAATTCAGGAAATCGTTTATTCTCTTCTGTCATCGTCGTAACAGACAGAACTGTATTAGATTCCAATATTAAAGCCACTATCAAACAACTTAAAAAGACCACTGGTCTAATCGAAATGATTGGCGGAGACGAGAAAACAAAAACGTCAGGAGCCAAATCAAAAGCTTTAGCAAAGGCTTTGAAAGAAAAGCGTGAAATCATTGTTGTAACTTTGCAAACATTCCCTTACGCCTTAGAAGCAATATCGTCAGATGAAAATTTGACAGGTTGTAACTTTGCTGTATTGATTGATGAAGCACACTCTGCACAGGGTGGAAATTATTCGGCTAAGATGAAGGCCGCTTTAAAACTAGCAAATAAGGAAAAAAAGAAGAATAAAGATACTTCAACTCCTACTGATGAAGATGTTATCAATGCTTATTTTAAAGAACAACAGGCGAATCGTGTTATGCCTAGCAATGTTTCTTTCTTTGCCTTTACAGCAACTCCTAAAGCCGAAACAAAGACTTTATTTGGAAGATCTGGAATTCAGATTGATGAAAAAACGAATCAACCGATTCCTGAATCATTCCATTTATATCCTATGCGTCAGGCAATTGAGGAAGGATATATTTTAGATGTATTAAAAGGATACATGCCTTATAAAACAGCTTATAAATTAAAAGAAGACCTACTTCCAAATACAATGGTTGATGAAAGAACTGCAATTAAGACAATTGCTAAATGGGCTAATTTACACCCAACAAATGTTATGTCTAAGGCAGAGATTATCATTGAACACTTTATGAAGAATGTGTCTGATATGCTCGATAACCAAGCTAAAGCCATGATTGTGACTTCAAGCAGAGCGGCTGTTATTCGATATAAATACGCAATTGAAGCATATTTAAGTGCACATCCTGAATATGATAGAAGCAGAGTCTCAGAGCATTTACAATTCAAAGTTCCTGGAGAGCCTTTGGTAGCCTTTTCGGGTAAAATTGAAGGTAAAGATGCAATCATGCCAGAAGACGAAGAGATTGTTTCTGAACACGATTACTTGAAAGAGAATCCTTTCGCATTAATCAAACGAGACTATGAGTACACTGAAGAAAACATGAACAATCTTGGTAGTCAAACAATTGAATCAGCTTTTGATAACAACAGAAAGAATAGATTCTTGATTGTTGCGGACAAGTTCCAAACAGGATTTGACCAACCAAAACTTTGTGCTTTATACATTGATAAAACGATTTCAAATGATATTGAAATTGTGCAAACTTATTCTAGATTGAATCGAACATATTCTGGAAAAGACCATGTATTTATTCTTGATTTCTGTAATAAGCCAGAAACGGTGGTTCGAGCATTCAAGAAATATGATACAGGAGCTGAAATGGAACATGCTCAAAATCTTGATATCATTTATGACATTAAGAATGCTCTTGATGATGCTGGTATTTATACACAAGACGAATTCGAGACATTTACTATCGAAAAATATAAAGCTATTGCTAATATCGATAACGATAAAAGTACATATAGAACAAGAATGTATAATTGCCTAAATGAACCAGCTACTAGATGGTTAGATGCTTATAAAACGCAACAAAATGCTTATATTGTATGGAGTAGTTATAAAGAGAAAGCTCAATCTAATAAGGACAAAGACAAAGTGCAACAAGCAGATGTTAAGTTAGCTGAAATTCAAGAAGAATTGGATAAGTTAACAGAGTTTAAAGCAAAGCTTAAAAAGTTCTGTTCTGCTTACAGTTACATTTCACAAATCGTTGATTTAGAAGACCCTTCTCTTGAAGTATTCTATAGTTTTGCTAAACTTTTAGCTAAACAAATTGGAAATGTTGCTTTAGATGATATAGATGTAAGGGTATTAGTCATGTCAGATTATCGAATCAATAAAACGGACACTCCTGAGGGTGAACCTGAAAACGCTAAGTTAAAGCCTATGGGAGCAGGTGGTAAAGGAAAAGCGAGTCAAAAGGAATCATTAAAGGAAATTATCGCTAGAATCAATGAAATCTGGGGTTCTGATGTTGATGTTACTGTTGGAGCAAGAACACTTAATGCTCTTGCTGATTATGTAGCGGCAGACGATGTATCTCGTATTCAGATTCGCAATACGCGTAACTCTAAAAAGGCTGTTATTGCAGAGGGACGACTTGAAGGTGTAATTAAAGCAGCTGCCTTATCTTTAAAACAAAATGACTTTGCAGACTTAGCAGACAGAATCATTAATGACCCTCAATCATGGGAGCCATTAGCTGATGTTATCTTTGATTTGATTAATGATAAGAAACGAGTGGATATTCCTGATGTAGTCAATTATGTAAGAAAGAAATAGCGAGGTTTTATTATGGATGATATTGTATATTCAATATTTGGAATAAGAGATGTTGAAGTAACCAGTATAGATGACTGTTTTGACGAACAGTCATCTAGGCCATATAAACTTGTGCATTTAAGATACAATGGAGAATCTCCAGACGTATGTCCAGAATGCGGAGGCAAAATGTATAAGCATGGCAAACGTGTAATAACTGTTATTGATACACCCATGTCAGGATATCCAACTATTCTTGAAATCGAAAAACCTCGTAAGAGATGTAAAACATGCTCTCATATGTGGCAGGCGGAAATTGAAAATATTGATGAAGCTCGTCAGATGACAAAAAGAGCACGTATGGACATAACTCAACGTTCTTTACGTAATACATTTGAAGATGTGTGTAATGATTATGTTCTATCGCCCAATTCTATTAAGAACGTCTTTGTTGATTTTATGAATGAATTTAAAACAAAACTTCAATTTAAGACACCGGCTTTTTTAGGAATTGATGAAATAAAGATTAAGAAGATTGGTGAAGTCACTGTTATCACCGACTTAGAGCATCATACATTGTTTGATATGCTTTTAGGACGTAATCAAGCACAGCTTATTGAATATTTTAGTAGCTTACCTGATACCGATTCTGTTTTGTGGGTATGTTCAGATATGTATCGTCCGTTTCAACGTGCTATCGGTACAACAATGCCAAATGCGAATTGGGCAATTGACCATTTCCATGTAGTAATGAAAGCAAACGAAGCTGTTGATGATGTAAGACGAACACTCCAGCAAGATATGCCTCAAAGAGAACGAATCAAAACCAAAAGAGGTTTTGCATACACCTTAAAGACCAGAGAACGTGATTTAACAGCTGTGGAAGCTGAAAAAATACGTCTGGCAAGAGATAATGAAAAAACTAGACCATTTGCTATAGCTTATGACTTGAAGGAAGATTTCTTCAATATCTACGATGAGCATCCTAATTCTAAAGAAGAAGCTCAACAAGCTTTTGCAGAATGGGAAAACAGTATTCCAGAGGACGAGCTGTATGACAAGTTTAGAGAACTTGCAAGAACAGTTCATAATTTCTATGAACAGATTTTTGCCTACTGGGATTGCCCAATTGCTATTTCAAATGGATTCACAGAAACAACAAACCGACTTATACGAGAAAATAATGTAAGAGGACGAGGATATTCTTTTGAAGTATTAAGAGCTAGAACTCTGTACAGAAAATCCAATTTAAAACTAATAATGGAAAATGGCTTAATTGCTTATGGTCCTCTTATCCCTGAAAGCGAAGCACCTTTCCATTTTGATGCAAACATTCAAAATGAATATGATGAAGATGACGAAGAGGATTATGAACCATTCTTGGATGATGATATTGGAATCGAAGATGAAGATTCGCCTGATGAGGTTTTATCAATATTCTCTAATGCTGAAACATTCTAAAACAAAGAAGAAGTAGCGGTGTACTATCAGCTACTTCTTTTATTTTTCAACCACACCACTGTCTTAAGTGTTGCTCGTTTTCAACCTCAAATTGCGGTCTGACACTTTTAAAAACACAAAAATAAGCCTCACTCTTTTAGCCTTCACTGGGCAAAAGAAAGAGACTTACTGTGTAAATTCAACCCGAAAATGCGGATACCCGAAAAAATTTATAAAAAAGTTATAAATGCGTAAAAAGAAGCTCTACGCTTCTTTTTTTAATATATTGGAATTAAAGCTAGTACAACCGCAACCCCTAATAAACCAATTGCAATCTTATGCATAATCTCTTCCTTTTTTGTATATGCATTATCAGGTTGTGTTTGTTGTCTTTTTGTGAATTGCATACGCACATAACACATCAATATTAATCCTGCAAATCCTAAAACGTATGTAATGATTTCTTTTATTGACACAAATATTCCTCTTTTCCAATTTAATTATATATATAAATAATAGTTAAGAAAACAAATTTAACTACCACATTAATATGGTAAATATTACCACAATAAAAATCGTTTTTATTTTATTATCATTCTTTTTTTCATCTTATAATTTATTTGAAAGTGAGGAACTACATATGATGAATTATATTAAAAGTACAAGTAGCGAAATCGAACTAACAAATCGTACAGATCTATATCCTGATATGATGTTATACTCATACTTGATTCGCCCTAGTAAAGGAGATGTGAAACATTTTTATAGTGATGATAAAGAAACTTTAATTTTATTACAAGAAGGATCACTGACATTGAAATACGAAGACAAAGAAGCCACAATCACTCGTAGCAATGTGTTTGATGATGCCCCTGTTGGATTACAATTCAACAAACAAGTGGCAGTTGAAGTTATTGCAAATGAAGATAGTGAATACCTATGTTTCCAAACAGAAAATGATAAAACTTATCCAACGACTCTATTCAACAAAGATAATGTAGTCGTTGTAGATCGTGGAGCTGGACAATGGAACGAATGTGCTACTCGTAATGTTCGTACAATGGTTGACTATAAAATCAATCCTAATAGTAACATGGCCTTTGGTGAAACAGTAAACTACCCAGGTAAATGGAGTACATTTATTCCACACTTACATGATCAACCAGAACTATACTATTATCGTTTCAATCGTCCTGAAGGATTTGGTGCAAGTTTCTATGGAGATAACGTTTACCAAATCAAAGATAGAAGCTATATTTGTGTAACAGAAAAATTAGCCCACCCTCAAGTCACGGCTCCAGGATACGCAATGAATTATTTCTGGATCATTCGTCACTTTGATGACAATCCTTGGACTGGTGCAGAAAACGTTAAAGAACACGAATGGTTGCTAGATCCGAACTGCAAAATCTGGCCTGAAAAATAATATAAATAAGAGCTGCATTGCAGCTTTTTTATTTGGGTTTTGCATTATAATATATCTGAGGTATTGATTATGAAGAAAATATATACATGTATGCCTTTAAAGGAAAAACATAAAAAACTATTAGAAAGTTCATCGTCCAATTGTGAATTCATCCATTTAGGACAAATAAAGCCTAGTCTTGAACAAGTCAAAGATGGGAATGTCATCATCGGAAATATTCCAGTAGATATTCTTAAAAACATTCCCAATTTAGAATTTGTACAACTCAACAGTGCAGGTACAAATGGATATTCAGATAATCCAGACTTTCCTAAAAATGTATTACTGGCCAATGCCACAGGTGCTTATGGAGTTGCGATTTCAGAATGTATTCTAGCTGGCATTTTAACTTTAATGAAACATATGCCTAGTTATATCCAAAATCAATCCAATCATGAGTGGAAAGATGAAGGAAGTGTTAAATCGATTTATAACTCTAATATTCTTGTACTTGGTTTGGGTGATATTGGTAAAGAGTTTTCTAAAAGTGCCTATGCGATGGGTGCTCATATTACGGGGATTAAAAGAAATATTAAAGATAAACCAGATTATATTGATAAATTATGTACAATGGATTCACTATATGATGAATTAGAAAAGGCAGATATCATTGTTTCAAGTCTTCCTGGATCTAAGTCTACGTATCATTTATTAGGTGAAGAAGCTTTAACCCATGTTAAGAAACACCCAATTTTCGTCAATGTAGGAAGAGGTTCTTTAATTGATTCTAAAGTATTAGAAAAGGCATTAAAAGAAAAGATATTCTCAAGTGCCTATATTGATGTAACGGATCCTGAACCATTACCTAAGGAAAGTGAATTATGGAATCTAAACAATTTAATCATCACTCCACATATCACGGGCGGGTATCATTTAGAAGAAACTTTGAATCGTATTGTCCAAATAAGCGCTACAAACATTAAGAATTATTGTGAAGGAAAAGAACTTATAAATAGAGTGAATCTAGAGGTATAACATAATGTTTCATTTAATTTAAAAAGAAAGAGAAAATAAAAAAAGAATTGCCACCAGGGACAATTCGTAAAGAGTTTCATTTTGAAGGAAATGTTCAAAATATTGGTTTTCGTTTTGAAGTACAAAGCCATGCCAAACCATTAGGTATTACTGGTTATGCCAAAAATAATGATGATGGTAGTGTTACTGCACAATTACAGGGAAGCTTAGAAGATATTAATAGAGTCATTCTATCTCTTCAAAACATTGATCGTATTCAAATTGATTCGATTACCTCAAAAGAGATTCCACTTGATTATTATGAAAAGGATTTTAGTATCATCTATTAACTTGAACAATGCTCATGATTTAGAGCATTGTTTTTTCGTTTTCTTTTACATAACTTAGATATGCATTTTTTGAGGCTTCTGCATCAGCAATTGCTTCTTCAATTGTATCTCCACCTCCTACACAACTTTTTAAATTTGGATACTCAACACACCATTCTGTTTTTCCATTTTCTAAATGCATAGGATATACTTTCATTGCATAGTCCATATTTTTCTCCACCCTTCTACTTGTAATATCATCACATAAACAAGAAAAGATATCAATTCATTTTATTTGAACTGATATCTTTTACTTTATCTAGATAAATTTGTATTCTTAGAATTCATGATCTTAAATACATCTTCTTGGGTTACCACATTAAAATCATGTTGAATCATAAGCTTTAATACACTCGCACTGATTGCGAAATCGACTGTTTTCTGTGGATCAAACCCATTGATTAGTCCATGAACAAATGCAGCACCATAGGCATCTCCTGCACCTACCGCTTCTAAACTATGTACTCTATGAATTGGACTTTGGTAGAACTTTCCATCTACATAATAGATGCCCATCCAATCTCCTTCTTCTACAGTATGCATATTTCTTAATACACTAGTCACACTCTTCACATTTGGGAATTGACGAGTAATTTCTAACATACCTTCTTTATAAGTATCAATCTGATCAATACCTGTAGATAAATCTCCATCAAAGGCATGAATACCTAGTGTTGCTTCAAAATCCTCATCATTGGCAATACATACATCTACATACTGCATTAAATCGCGCATGACAACTTGCGCTTGTTCTTTAGACCACATTTTTCCACGATAATTTAAGTCACAAACAACTTGAATACCATTCTCCTTACAATACTTCAAAGCACTTCTTACTGTATCCTCAACATATTTAGATACAGCTGGAGTTACACCTGAAAAATAGAAAACATCACCTGGCTCTAAGATATTTTCCCAATGATATTCACTTGGCTGAGACAATGAAAAAGCACTAAATGCACGGTCATATACAACGTTTGTATTACGAATATCACTTCCTTTTTCAAAGAAGTAGATTCCTAATCTGTCTCCACCTCTAACCAAATAATCCGTATTTACGCCATAATGACGAACTTCACTTAACGCTGACATTCCCACTGGATTGTTTGGTACTTTAGATACAAAAGCACATTTATCTTCATACATCGCTAAACTTACAGCTACATTGGCCTCTGCACCACCATAACTAGCCTCAAAACCATCGCTTTGCATAATACGCAAGTTTTCAGGTGTTTTTAAACGAAGCATGATTTCTCCAAAAGTTACTACCTTCATAATATATATCCTCCATAAACTCTTTAATTATACCATTTTTTAATGTCTACTCCCCCTTATTTTTTTTACCTTTTCATGAAAGGGATTTCAAAAAAGTGCTTGTATTTTATTTTTAGCTATGCTATCATCCTTCATGTAAATAACGGCTGTTACTGGTAATGCAGGCAAGACCAAGATATTTAAGTTGCATTTTTAATGCTCTTTTTATCTTGGTCTTTTTTATTGCCATAAGCCTAGAAAGAGGAGAATATGAATTATCAACAATTAGGAAATGATATCATCCAAAACATTGGTGGTATCGACAACATCAAACAATTAACACATTGTGCAACTCGTTTAAGATTCGAATTTTACGACATGAATAAAGTCAACACCAAAAAAGTGGAATCTTTAAACGGCGTTATCAGCGTAGTAGAAAAAGGGGGTCAATACCAAATTGTAATTGGCAATGAAGTGCAATCCGTTTTTAGAGCCATTCAATCCCAAATGAAAGATGTTCCTTCTACTTCTCATGAAGAATCCGATGAAGAAAAAGGCAGTATTGTCAATCGTATTATCAGTGTAATTTCCACTACATTTACCCCTGTGATTCCAGCCCTAATCGGCGGTGGTATGATCAAGGCCGTATTATCTATTCTTGTTTTATTTAACTTAGTTAATGAAGCAAGTTCTACTTATGAAATCATCAACTTTATTTCCGATGCCCCATTCTATTTCATGCCTGTCCTTTTAGCTTATGGAGCCAGCCAAAAATTCAAGACAAGTCCAATCATGGCAATGACTATGGCATGTGCTCTTTTACACCCAACATGGTCAGGCTTAGTCACTGCAGGAAGTCCATTAACATTCTTTGGAGCACCTGTTGTATTAGTTGACTATGCATCCAGTGTAATTCCCATTATTTTAAGCGTATGGATCATGTCTTACGTTGAAAAATTTGCCGAAAAATACTCACCATCTATTATCAAATTTTTCTTAAAACCACTTTTAGTTATGTTTATCTCTGTACCAATCGCATTAATCATTGTTGGTCCATTAGGAAACCTATTAAACGATTTAGTACAATCTGGCGCTAACTATTTAAATGCACACGTAAGTTGGTTAATTCCAATGTTGATGGGAGCCTTCCAACCATTCTTAACACTAACAGGTACTGCGTGGGCCATGACTCCAATTGCGACAAGTCAAATTTCTACACTTGGATATGAAATCGTAAATGGACCTGGTATGTTAGCAAGCAATATTGCACAAGGTGGTGCTACTTTGGCGGTTGCTTTAAAAGCAAAAGACGAAAACTTAAAATCTCTTGCATCATCATCTGGATTTACAGCTGTTATGGGAATTACAGAACCATGTTTATATGGTGTCCTATTAAAATTAAAACGACCATTTGTTGCTTCTATGATTGGTGGAGCCGCCGGAGGTATCTATGCAGGAATTACCGGCCTAGTTCGTTATGCCTTTGTTTCACCAGGATTAACTGCTATTCCAGCCTTCATTGGTAAAAACCCTATGAACGTAGTTCATGCCATTGTCACAATCATTATTTCTTTCGTTGTAGGTTTTGTCGCATCATGGATTCTAGGATTTAAAGAAGATGAACCACAAGAAAAAGTGGTTTCTACTACTATTTCAAAAGATCAAATCTCTGCTCCTTGTGATGGTACAGTAAAACCTTTGTCTGAAGTAAATGATGATGTATTCTCACAAGAAATTATGGGAAAAGGAATCGCAATTGAACCAAGTACTGGAAACTTATATGCACCATGTGATGGAACAATTACTGTATGTTTCCCAACAGGTCATGCGATTGGATTAAAGTCAAAAAATGGAGCGGAAATCTTAATGCACGTAGGTATCGACACAGTTAACTTACAAGGAAAATACTTCAGTCCTCAAGTCCAGGTTAATGAAGAAGTTAAAAAGGGACAATTACTTTTAAATTTTGATTTAGAAAAAATCAAAGAAGAAGGTTATGACACAACAACACCAGTTATCATCACAAACTCAAAAGATTTTAATTCTGTTCAAATTGAAAAACAATCAACAATTCAACATGGAAATACATTAATTTCTTTAGACTAGGAGGTAAAACCATGCACTATTCTAAATTAAAAGACTTCCCACAAAATTTTTTGTGGGGAGCTTCTACCTCGGCTTATCAAGTTGAAGGTGCCATCGCTGAAGATGGTAAAAGCCCGTCCATCATTGATATGTATGAACATCCAAGTGATGTAGCTGATTTCTCTGTCGCATCCGATCATTATCATAGATATAAAGAAGATATTGCGTTATTTGCCCAAATGGGATTAAAAGCTTATCGTTTCTCTATCGCATGGACTCGTATCTTACCCAATGGAACAGGTAAAGTTAATGAAAAAGGCATCGAATTCTACAATAACGTCATTGATGAATGCTTAAAATACAACATCGAACCTGTTATTACAATGTATCACTTTGATTTACCATATTGCCTAGAAGAAAAGGGTGGTTGGTTAAACCGTGATACGATTGAAGCCTTTATTGAATATGCCAAAGTATTATTTGACCACTTTGGATCAAAAGTAAAGTATTGGTTAACAATCAACGAACAAAATACGATGATTCTACATCCTGGTGCAATCGGCTTACCTAAAGGTGGTAAATTACCATCAAAAAAAGATTTATATCAACAAAACCACCATATGATGCTTGCTCAGGCAAAGGTCATGAAACTATTCCACACCATGGTTCCAGAAGGAAAAATTGGACCTGCACTTAATTTAACAGCTATGTATCCAGCTACATGCAATCCGAATGATGCGATTGCCGCTCACAACTGGGAAGTACTTCGCTGTTGGAACTTTGTCGATGTTTGTGCATTTGGAAAATACCACCCTTTGGCATGGTCTTACCTAAAAGATCGTAATATCGCTCCAGAAATTCAAGATGGAGACTTTGAAACATTAAAAGGTGCAAATCCGGACTTTATCGCCATGAACTATTATTCAACCGCAACAATAGCAGCAAGTAAAGGAGATGCTTCGGATGTAGCGGCAAGAGCTGGTGATCAACAAATTATGCTAGGTGAACAAGGCGTATATCGACCTAGTGAGAACCCATACGTAGAGAAAACACAGTATGGATGGGTTGTTGATCCAGTTGGATTCAGATATACTTTAAGAAAGGTATATGAACGTTACCAGCTTCCTATTCTGATTACAGAAAATGGAATTGGTGCCAATGACACATTAGAATCAGATGGATGTATTCATGATCAATATCGTATTGATTTTATTCAAAAACACCTTCACCAAATGCGCTTAGCCATTACAGATGGTGTCAAAATGCTTGGCTATTGTCCTTGGGCTGCCATTGATGTTGTTAGTACACATCAAGGCTATAAGAAAAGATACGGATTCATTTATGTCGATCGTGATGAATTTGATTTAAAAGAGTTAAAACGATATAAAAAAGACAGTTTCTACTGGTACAAACAAATAATTGAGGAAAACGGAAAGAATATCTAGATATATGAGGTGCTTCACATGATTATCGAAAAATTTTTAAACAACAATATGCTTCTAGTGAATGATAATCATGAGGAAATGATTGTGATGGGAAAGGGGCTACGTTTTCACTATAAAGTAGGAGACGAAATTAGAGATGAAGATATAGAAAAAACATATGTTCTTCAAGATAATACAAATAAAAATGGATATCTTCAAGTTTTAGAAAACGCACCCGACATCTATTTAGAAATTGTGCACCACATCATTGAAATGGCACAACTTAAAATTTCTTCTCCATTCAACAAACAGATCTTTGTGACTTTGTTAGATCACTTGTTATATGCAGTAGAAAGATATGAAAAAGGCATTGTTCTACAAAATAGAATGTTGTGGGAAATCCAAAAATTTTATCCAAATGAATTTATGCTTGGTTTACAAGCTGTAGACTACATTAATGAAACACTAAACGTTAAACTTCCTGAAGCTGAAGCTGGAAACATTGCCTTTCACTTTGTGAATGCACAAATCAAATCCAACGATCTTTCAACAGAAAATGGTATGTTGATGGTCAAAATGTTAAAAGATATTTTTCAAATCATTCAATTACATTATGGCTATACAATTGATGAGAATTCGCTGAACTATTCAAGATTTGTTGTTCACATGCAATTTTTCTTACAACGACTTTTAGAAAATAAAATGCTTGAAAATGAAAATGATGATATATATTATACATATATTATCAAGAATTCTTCTGCATTAGACTGCGTAGAACAAATCGAAAAATATATCGATAGGTTACTACATAAACAAATTACACGTGATGAAAAATATATTTAATTGTGCATATTACGCGTATCACAACTCATTAAGTATCGCAATGGCGGTACTTTTTCTTTTAAATTATGTGGAATTATGGAATATGTAGCACTCTGCTTGCGAAAGTGCTAATAAGGTGTATAATGTAATCAATTTCTTAAGGAGGAACACTCATGAACAAACAAAAGAAGCCTTTATACAGATATTACATGATCATATTGATTGTCATTATGACTTTAAACCTTATCGTATTCCCTATGTTTCAACAATCTAAGCTTGAAACAACCAATTACTCCGATTTCTTAAATAAGATTGAAGAAAAGAAGATTGATACCGTTCAAATCGAAAATCACAATATTTTTTACACTTTAAAGAAAGACGCAACAGACAAGACCTATAAAACAGGTGTTATGAATGATTCGGATTTAGTCAATCGATTGGATAAATCTGGAGCTAAGTTTGGACAAGTCTATCAAGAACAAATGAATCCTATTCTATCGAGTCTAATTTCCTTTTTCTTACCACTAATCATTTTCTGGGCATTTGGATCATGGATGTTTAAGCGTATGCAAAAGAAAATGGGCGGAGATGATCAAATGTCATTTTCACAAGGCTCTGGTTTTGGTTTAGGCAATCTAGGAAAGAGCAATGCCAAAGTCTATGTTGGTGAACAAACGGGAAAAACATTCAAAGATGTTGCTGGACAAGAAGAAGCAAAGGAAAACCTACAAGAAATTGTGGACTTCTTAAACAATCCAGCTAAATATAAAGAGATTGGTGCCAAAATGCCAAAAGGAGCCTTGTTAGTAGGTCCTCCAGGAACTGGTAAAACATTACTTGCCAAAGCCGTAGCTGGTGAGGCTGGCGTTCCCTTCTTCTCGATTTCAGGTAGTGAATTCGTAGAAATGTTTGTCGGTAGAGGAGCTGCCAAAGTACGTGACCTATTTAAACAAGCTCGTGAAAAAGCACCTTGTATTGTATTTATTGATGAAATTGATACCATTGGTAAAAAACGTGATGGCGCAGGCATGAATGGTAATGATGAGCGTGAACAAACATTGAACCAGTTACTTGCCGAAATGGATGGATTTGATGGTTCCAAAGGTGTTGTATTACTTGCCGCCACAAACCGTCCCGACTCATTAGATCCTGCTTTAACGCGTCCTGGTCGTTTTGACAGAAGAATTCCGGTTGAACTTCCTGATCTTGCAGGCCGTGAAGCCATTCTTAAATTACATGCCAAAGATATCAAATGCTCAAACAACATTGACTTTAACGTAATCGCTAGAGCTAGCGCAGGTGCCAGTGGTGCCGAACTTGCGAATATCATTAATGAAGGTGCTTTATTAGCAGTTCGTGACCATCGTAAATCCGTAGTTCAAAAAGACTTGGAAGAAGCCATTGAAATCGTTATTGCGGGTGAACAAAAGAAGGGTGCAGTGATTTCAAATCGAGAAAGAATGATTGTTTCTTATCATGAAATCGGACATGCACTAGTGGCTGCCAAATGCAAAAATACGGCTCCCGTTCATAAAATCACAATTATTCCTCGTACAAAAGGGGCTTTGGGATACACTATGCAAGTAGAAGAAAACGAACAAAACTTATTATCAAAAGAAGAAGCTTTCCAAAAAATCATGGTGTATACAGGTGGTCGTTGTGCTGAAGAATTAATTTTTAATTCGATCACAAGTGGTGCGAGCAACGATATTGAACAAGCCACGAAACTAGCCAGAGCCATGATTACACGATTAGGAATGTCGGATGAATTTGGTATGACAGCTTTAGAAACAGTAAACAACCAATATTTGGGTGGCGATACATCGTTAGCTTGTTCAAATGAAACAGCAACTAAAATTGATGAGGCAACCATCGCATTAATTAAAAAAGCACATGATGAGGCTTATCAAATTCTAGAAGACAACAAAATGAAGTTACATGAACTTGCCAAATTCTTATATGAAAGAGAAACAATTACGGGTGAAGAATTCATGTATATCTTAAATAAGCCGGCTGAAATCCCAGCACAAACAAATAAAGATTAAGATGTGTGTAATGCACATCTTTTTACATATAATGTATTGCAAGTTTTTGCATTACATTATATTTCGCTTGATAAAAGTTTTATTAAATTGTATAATTTTAATATAATGTATTGCGAGTTTTGATATTACTTTATACTAGGAGGATTTATGGAAATTCAAAGAAATCTATATTTACAAAAATTAATTGCTTGTCAACATGACGGACAAATCAAAGTCATCACAGGCCTGAGAAGATGCGGAAAATCGTTTCTACTTTTCCATCTTTTTAAAAATTATCTATTAGAAAACGGCATTGATAACCAACAAATTATCACTTTTGAATTGGATCAGATGAAAGACATTCAATATCGAAACTCCATTGAACTTTCAAAGAAAATCCATAATATTGTTGACAATACAACACAACAATATTATCTATTCATTGATGAAGTACAAATGTCCGACGAAGTAAATAATCCTTATAATCCAAAAGGAAAAAAAATTTCTTTCTATGATATGTTAAACGACTTAAAAGAACTATCAAATTTGGATATTTATGTAACTGGCAGCAATTCTAAAATGCTTTCTAATGATATCTTAACGGAGTTAGAGGTCGTAGTGATGAAATAAAAATTCATCCTTTCTCCTTTTCGGAATATTATTCATTTGTTGGTGGAGATAAAGAGGAGGCATTTGATAATTATTCGTTTTATGGTGGAATGCCTTTTCTACTCACAAAACAAGACGAAACCTCCAAGATTGAATATCTAGAAAACTTATTTAAAGAAGTGTATATTCGAGATATTGTAGAACGCAAACATATTGAAAGAGAAGATATTTTAAGTTCTATTATTGATTTATTATGCTCGTCTGTAGGTTCTTTAACAAATCCATCTAAAATCACTAAAGCTATCAATTCCAAACAACAACGCAGCGGAAAAGATATTGTTTATCTTCCCACAATTAATAAATATATTGATTTTTTAGAAGATTCTTTTCTTTTTAAAGAGGCTTTGCGGTTTGATGTAAAAGGAAAATCTTATTTAGATTTCCCAAAAAAATACTATTGCGAAGATATAGGTTTGCGGAATGCAAGAACCGGCTTTCGACAAATTGAAATGCCGCACATTATGGAAAATATCTTATACAATGAATTAATCATTCGTGGATTTAAAATCGATGTGGGCGTGGTCTACGAAAACATTAAAACGGAAAAAGGAACCTATCGAAAAGTAGCTAGAGAAATCGACTTTATTATTCAAAAAGGAATGAAAAAATATTATATTCAATCCGCTTATGCAATGGAAAATGAAGAAAAAGTATATTCTGAATCACGTTCACTAAACATTACTGGAGACAGTTTTCCAAAAATTATTGTCAGAAGAGATATTCGTAAACGTTTTTATGATGAAAATGGAATTTTAAACATTGGCCTAATTGATTTTTTATTATCAGACAATGTTCTTTAATATAATGTATTGCAAGTTTTGATATTATGTTATAGCAAATGCAGGGTTGAAAGCCCTGCATTTTTAATATTCTTCTTTTAAAAGAAAATCTATTAATCTACAATCGTGTGGTTGATAAAGTGAAAATAGTATATCCGTTTTATGAATCTGTTATAATTAAAAAGCCAAAGAAAGTTAATGTCTAAGCAGTCATTGGGAACTTTGTTTGGCGACATCCTCACCGTATGGCTACTTAGACATGTTGAGGATATTTTTTAATGTCTAATTCACTCTTTCATCCTTTTTGCATTGTTTTAAAGCATTGATTAACTTTGTTTCATCCAAAGGCTTAGCTAGATGCATATTCATTCCAGCTATCTTACTATTAAGCATATCTTCTACAAACGCATTGGCACTCATCGCAATGATTGGAATTGTCTTTGCGTCTTGGCGTTTTAATGAACGAATCGTTCTTGTCGCATCTAAACCATTTAATTTTGGCATCATGATATCCATTAGAATAAAATCAAATTCATTTATTTCACTCTTTTTAAATAAATCGATTACTTCTTGACCATCTTTTGCACATACAACCTGAATACCATTACGTTCTAACATATATTCAACGATTTCCATATTCAAGTCGTTATCTTCTGCCACAAGCACACATAAACCTTCTAACGATATTTGTTGATTGTTATTATTTTTGTTTTCAATTGGCTTTCCTAACTTAAAAGGAATCTGAATCGAAACCAAAGTTCCAACCCCCTTTTCACTTTCCAATTGAATATTTCCATGCATATACTCCACAAGCTTTTTGGCAATAGACAAACCAAGACCTGTACCTTGATATGTAGATCTACTAGAACTATCTTCTTGCGCAAATAAATCAAAAGCATGTTGAATAAAATCTTGACTCATTCCGATGCCATTATCTTTACATCTAAATTCTAAAAGCGATGTCGAATCATCTAAACATTTCTCATTCATCCATACATGAATTTCTCCATTTTCTGGTGTAAATTTAACGGCATTTTGTGCAACTATCGATAATATTCGTGAAAGATATATTGGAAATCCCCTAAAACTTGAATGACTCAATTGACCTTCATACCAATCCAAAACATATTGAATATTCTTTTCTTGTGCCAATTGTTGTGCATCAATATTCATGTTTCCTAATAATTTAGTAATATCAAAATCAACTTCTTCCTCTGTGAAATGATCACTTTCTAAATCATTCATATCCAAAACATCATTGACTAAAGAAATCAAATAATTTAACGACTGATGAATCTTATTTCGAGTAATTTTTTGTAACTCTAAATCCTTTGGATTTTGATCTGCAATATGAAGCATACCCGCAATACCATTTAATGGCGTACGCATATCATGAGACATACTCTGTAAGAATCGAGTTTTTATTTTTGCCTCACGCTTTGCCTGTTCTGCTTCAAAGAATAAATTTAATTCTTTACGCTTTGTTTCACTAATTATACGAATTGTCGCAATGGCTTGAATCGCTTTTCCGTTCGCATTTCTTTTGGAAACAATAATACGCAATTTATGCCAGTTGCCATCCGCCATTCGATATTCCGCTAAAACATCCTCTTCTTTTTCAAGTTGTGAAGTTAATGTTTCTATATTCGCAAATTGATGAATGATATTTCGATATTCCGGTGCAACATCCTGTTCACATACATCAAACATTTTTTCAGATGCACACCCCGTTTTAGGAATAATGTCACTTCCGGAAATTCTTTCATATGTATCTGTTTCAAAATCAACTTTATAAATTGAACTATAACTTTTCGCAATTGTAGAAATCGTTTCATCACTCCTCTTTATTTCCTCTAAAGCATTCTGTAACCTTTTCTGCGTTGCTTTTTCTTTTTTGATAATATCATCAATATAACGAAAACCCAATAATACGTGACACGACTCTTCATCTTCACTCACCTTAACAACTTTCGTTTCAAAATATTGTTGATTCTGCGCATTTGGATAAGTACGATAATTCTGTGTAAGACTCACTTGTGTTTCCAACAAAGATTTTAAATTATCACGGGAAAACCACCATAAAAACTCAGGCTGCTCATCTTTAGGAATATAACGCATCACATATTGATAAGCATATTCATAAAAATCTTTATACCCTGAATAACTTCTTATTAATTCACTCGCATTGGTTTCATCCTGAATATGAACAGGTTCAAATTTCCCACTGTTAACTTCCAAATAATAAATAGCCGTAAAGTCAGAGCTTAGACTTTCTAGAATTTGTTTTTCTTCTTCTAACCGGTCATTTCTTTCTTTTTCATGCTCAACAATGTCATTCACCAATTTAAAGCCCAACACAAAATCATCTGTTTCTTCAGATATTTGGGCAAAACAAGCCTGGAAATAATCTATTTTTCCATTAAATTCTCTTTGAAAAACAACCGGATATACTTTTTCTGTCTTGATTCGTTCACGAACAACACGATAATCCACATTTCTTAAAAAATCTTCTCGATCTTCTTCACAAACATATTCTGAAGCATATTTCTCCATGCTCTTTTGATAATTATTTTCTTTGGCAAACTTTTCAATTGCTTCTTGAGCAATATGATCCCCTTTTTTTGTTTGTTGATACAACTCAATCGTTAAATCATGATTGATCACCCATACCGTGACATATTCATGACTCAAACCAGAAATAAAACGCTGTTGAAGAAGTTTTTTTTCTTTATGTTTGTGAATATCAATAAGAAATCCACAAACACTTACTATTTTTCCTTTTTCATTTAAAACAGGCTTTCCAATCGCACGATACCAACGATATTGTTTGTCTTTATTCTGAAGACGATACTCTACCTCATATGTTGCAGTTGAATCCCTCGTATCATGAATGTTTTTAAACTCTTCTTTAACAACATCAATATCTTGAGGATGCATATGATTCCAAAGCATAGAAAACGAAATATGCGTCTCACCTTTAAATCCATAAAGCATCTCAGATAGACTCTCACTTCCTATAAACTCTACTGGCCTTTCATTATCATCAAACCGAATGCGATAACGAGCCTCACCTAACTCACCGTATAGCGCATCTTCACTATCTTCGTTTGTATATACCCATATAGAAGTATTCTCATCATTATCTGAATACCGATCAATTTTCAGACGAATCAAGGTACCATCCTTTTTACGATACGTAACATTCACTTGATTTCCAGAAGATAAAATATTATATACATAATCATAGTCCAAGACTCGATCAATCACTTCTTGATAATCACAAGCTACATAATGATCTCGATATAATTGCATCGCATCTGAATAGGAACCTTTTGTGTCTTTGGCAAAAGCACGAAATGCTTCTGGAGCTAAAATATCACGAAAAGTATCTGTACTTCGATCTAAAATATAAACCGCTGCATATTTAGGTGCTATTAATCGCAAAAAATTTTCGGAATCTCTTTTTTCTTGAAGAAGTTGATTCATAGTATGACCTCCTCATATTGACATTTTCATTATAAATGACTATTTAATTTTTGCCTATTTTAAAATAAAAAAGAAGCAACATTTGCTTCTCTTAATCACATAAGTCATATAAATCTAAAATCAATTGTTCTGTCTTATCCCAACCAAGACAAGGGTCTGTGATTGACTTTCCATACACATTACCATCTGTTGGCTGATTTCCATCTTCTAAATAACTCTCAATCATCAAACCCTTCACCAGCTTTTTGATATCTTCCGATTTACTTCTAGAATGCATAACATCCTTGGCAATACGAATCTGTTCTAGATATTGTTTATTTGAATTCGAGTGATTACAATCCACAATACAAGCCGGATTCTTTAAATCTGACTTTTCATATAAATGAATCAACTCCATCAAATCTTCATAGTGATAATTCGCATGCGCATGATTGAACTTATCCACATATCCTCTTAATATCGCATGAGCTAGTGGATTTCCATCTGTCTGTACTTCCCAGCCACGATATACAAATCTTTGATCGGCTTGCGCTGCCACAATAGAATTCATCATGACTGTAAGATCTCCACCTGTCGGATTCTTCATTCCTGCAGGAATTCCTACACCACTAGCCACAATACGATGTTGTTGATTTTCTACACTTCTTGCACCAATAGCTACATATCCCAATAAATCCGATAAATATGCATGATTTTCTGGATACAGCATTTCTTCTGCACAAGTAAAACCTGTCTGTGTAACTACATCTGTATGTAGCTTACGAATCGCAATGATTCCCTTCAACATATCCTCTTTGGAGTGAGGATCTGGCTGATGCAACATCCCCTTATATCCAACACCCTTTGTACGAGGTTTATTTGTGTAGACACGTGGAATCATAAAAATCTTATCTTTAACTTTTTCTTGTAATACAGCCAAACGATTCATATAATCCAAAACCGCATCTTCACGATCCGCACTACAAGGACCAATAATTAAAATTAAACGATCATCTTTTCCAGTAAAAATATCTTCAATTTCTTGATCTCTTTGTTTCTTAATTTTTTGCACCTTATAAGGTAAAGGAAACGCCTTCTTTAAATCTTCTGGAGTTGGTAACTCCTGTATCTTCTTCATATCCATGTTCAACATCCCTCTTTAATCACCCTTTGACAATATCATATTCTCGCATGTTTTTCAAAATCATATACGATTTAATCGATATTCCAAGATGTAATCATCCATGATAAATCCATTGCCTATATCTGTCTGTACAGAATCAATCCATTGAAAGCCAAACTTCTCATATACAGCTAGACTATGTTTATTATATTTGTTGCAAGTCAATTGAACCTCTCATCATTGAAGTGACGAGATTCTTGGGAACAGGTTTCTATTGAAACCTTTCTTACCAAGCTATCCCCGCAGTTCCTGCGGTTGTTTTTGTTTTTACTTAATTTGCTAATATGCCTTGCATCAATATATTGATGGATGCATTTACATCTCTGTCATGATTTGAATGGCATTTTGGACATGTCCATTCTCTTACTGTTAAATCTTTTGTTCCTTCATTCTTGTATCCACAACAATGACAGATTTGGCTGCTCGCATAGAATGTATCCACTTTCTTGATCACCTTTCCATACCACTCGGCTTTATATTCTAGCTGTGTGGTAAACTTTGACCAGGATACATCCGATATAGACTGGGCTAGATTGTGGTTTTTAAGCATGTTGTCTACTTTTAAATCTTCAATGCAGATAATGTCATATTCTGTAATGATTCTAGTAGATAGTTTGTTGATAAAATCCATTCTTTGATTCGCTATCTTTTCATGAAGTCTTGCGATCTTGATCCTGTTTTTGATCCAGTTGCGGCCTCCCTTTGTTTTTCGTGACTGCTGCTTCTGTAGCTTTTTCAGTTTCTCAATCGACTTCTTCAGATATTTTGGATTCTCTACCTTTTCTCCATTACTCAATACGATAAAATCCTTGATACCTAGATCTATACCTGTTTCATTATATGTTAGTGGAAATAAGACTTCTTCTACATCCGTATAACATAATGAAACATAATACTTTCCACTTGGTACTTGTGATACCGTTGCACTAAGGAGTCTTCCTTTAGGTGCTCGTGTTTTCTTTATCTTTACAAGACCAATCTTAGGAAGCTTAACCTTATTGTCAAATAATTCAATATTTCCATTCGTATATTTCGTTGTATACGAATAACGATGTGTCTTCTTCGATTTGAATCTAAGATATTCCGCCTTTTTTCGAAAGAAATTAATATATGCCGTATCCAGATTCTTTACACTTGACTGTAGAGCCACAGAATCCACTTCCTTAAGCCATTCATATTCTTTCTTTAAAGAAACTAGATCCTTAGCACATGCCGAATAACTTAATGTGATTCCATCTTTTTCGTAGGCATCCTCACGTTTTGCCAGGTAATGATTATATACAAAACGAGTGCAGCCAAAAGTCTTGGCTAGTAATATTCTTTGTTCTCTATTTGGATACATACGATACTTGAATGCCTTTTCCATGATGATTTCTCCTTATTGATTCGCTATTTTCTTTTTTTGACTTCTTATATAATCTATAATCTGTTCTTCTGTATTTTCAGAAACTGTAGCTACAAAATAAGAAGGATTCCATAGATGTCCACCCCATAACTTGGATCTTAGATCATCCCCAAACTCTTTCATCAAGAGTCTGGCTGATACACCCTTCATAGCTTTTATAATATTTGGAATGTAATGCTGCGGCGTACAATTGATCAGCATACGGATATGATCTTCCTCCATATTCATTTCAAGAATTTGAAAATCATTATCCTTTGAAATCTGAGTCAGCAGCTCTTTTAATCTTGTTTCAATCTGTCCATTCAAGATATTACGACGATACTTCACACACCATACAATATGATACTGTATTGAATAGACATAGCCTCTTCCTTTAACAACTTCCATATGTTTTTCCTTCGCAATATTATAACATATGTATATATTCAAAGCACTATATTTATGATTTATTTTTAAATTATTTATCTAACATTTGCATATCCAATTCATCTCATGACTAAAGTCAAGAGTGTTCTTAAATTGCATATAAATAGCTGAATAACAATACTTTTCTGCCTGCTTCTTTACATACTCAACCATTTCAGTCGCATAGTGCTTTCCTCTAGCTGAATCCTTTAAATACAGTTTAGACAAGAATAAACGATCCGGCTGATTCTGCAACCCAATATATCCAACTAGCTCATCACCTTCATATACCTTATGATAATGATACTGCTGATGTTTTACTTGGTCTTGCACGGCATCAAAACTTTGAAACTGTTCAACCATATAATCAATCTGTGCTTCTGAAATGATTCCAGGAAAAAATTCATGCCAAATCTTTTCGGCAAGAATAGCTACTTCTTTTAAATCGTCCTCATTCTTACATTCTACAATATTAATACTTTTCATAATGCACCTTCGAACTATCAAATTTATCTTTTACAACCTCTTCTTGATCTGCATACCCAAATGAAATCATCCACATTGGAACAATTCCTTTTGGCAATTTAAAATATTGGTTTAAAGCCAAATAACGCTCTTCATTCGGATACACACCCAGCCAGCATGAACCAATTCCCAAGCTTTTCGCTTCAATCAACATATTCTCTGTAGCCGCTGCCAAATCTTGTTGACAATAATCCAAACTATCATTCTTATTTTTATCCGCACAAACAACCATTCCCATAGCTGCATCTTTTAGAAAAGATGCATAAGGTGTCATTTGACTTAAATCCTTTAATGTATCTTTGTTTTGAACGACAATAAATTGCCAAGGCTGACTATTTCTAGCACTAGGAGCACTAAATGCAGCCTTTAAAATTAAATTCTAAGAGTAAACAATTTGTGTGCTAGAGATTGCTTTATTTACGGGTTAATTTAGAATTCGATAATACTAAATGCCTTAATATTCTATCAATTTTTGGCCATTTCTCATCTTGAGCTTTAACTC
>ENA-OQIO01000087-OQIO01000087.1-human-gut-metagenome-genome-assembly--contig:-NODE-87-length-42607-cov-6.049859_pt1 | contig 42607 bp, 48 predicted proteins | sample MGYA00242573_ERZ504737 | MGnify/ENA primary metagenome ERZ504737 (study PRJEB26092, sample SAMD00036203) | human gut metagenome | host: Homo sapiens | study: EMG produced TPA metagenomics assembly of...
TTTTTTTAGATTTTTTTTGTAAAAAACAGTTGATTTTTACACCGTTTTTAAGCTATATTATTTTCTATATACAGAGACTTTTTATTCCAGATTTCCCATCCAAAGTCTCTCAGAAAGGAATTACTGATAATGAAAGTAGAAGAAAGATTATTAAAATATGTGGGCTATCACACCACATCTGATGAAGCAAGTGATAAAATACCAAGCAGTGACAGGGAATTTGCACTCGCAAGAGAGCTTGAGTCAGAGCTTAAGGAGCTTGGCTTATCCAAGGTTGTGCTCACTGACCATTGTTACGTGTATGGTCTGCTGCCTGCCACTGCCGGCATGGAGCACAAAAAAGCGGTCGGATTTATTGCACATATGGATACTGCACCTGATTTTTCCGGGGAAAATGTCAAGCCACAGCTGCTGCGTCACTATGATGGAAGCGATGTGCTGCTTAGAGGCAGTGGCGAATACCTGAGAGTAAGCGATTTTCCTGAGCTTAAAGCCCTCACCGGACGCACTCTCATTACCACAGATGGCACTACCCTGCTTGGTGCCGATGACAAGGCCGGTGTGGCTGAGATTATGACCGCCTTAGAGCAGATTATCGCAGAGGGCACTCCTCACGGCGATATCTGGGTTGGATTTACCCCCGATGAGGAGGTCGGAAAAGGTGCGGATTTGTTTGATCTGGACTATTTCGAGGCAGATTTTGCCTACACCGTGGATGGTGATTACGAGGGCGAGGTGGCCTATGAAAACTTTAATGCCGCAAGCGCTGAATTTACCATAAAGGGCGTCAACGTGCATCCGGGCGAGGCAAAGGACATTATGGTCAATGCTGCTTTGGTTGGCTGCGAGATTGCCGCAGCGCTGCCTGCAAACGAGACTCCTGCCACAACTGAGGCAGAGAGGGCTTTTACCATCTGTGTGATATGAGCGGTGATGTAGCATCAGCCCATCTGTCATATATTGTGCGCGACCACGACAAGGCTCTTTTTGCTAAAAGACTTGATACTCTTCGCTCTCTTGAGATAGAGATGAACAAAAAATATGGCGAGGGCACTGTTTCTTTGACTATCACCCACTCCTACGAGAATATGCTTTCAATCATAATGGACAACATGTACATTATCGACCTGGCTAAGGCTGCTATAGAGGAAAACGATCTAAAGCCGCTATCACGCCCGGTTCGCGGCGGTACAGACGGCGCACGTTTATCCTTCATGGGACTTCCTTGTCCAAACCTCGGTACCGGCGGCTACGGCTTCCACGGCCCATTTGAGCACATATCAGTGGAAGGCATGGAGACTGCGGTCAATATAATCAAATCAATTGTGAAGCATGTGCTGATGCTGGCTGACGCGTAATTTCGTGCCGGTCAATTACTGTTCACAACTAACAGTGTAACCAGTAATCCGGCTGCGCTTTAGTGTAGACAATAGCTGATTTATGTATTGACTTATCTGACAATTCTGCTATAATGATGGCAACCAATTGTTTTTCGTTTATTTTCGAACGAATAATTACAGCTTTTTTTGAAACTGACAGATGTTTCAGAAGGGAGACCATATGGTAGTACTTGCAGCACTTATCATTTTTGCAGTTGTTGGTGGAATATTTGTAAATTATCTTCGCAGAAATCAGAATGATATCGGCGGAGGAATGGGAAAGGATTACATGAAAGAGCATTGGGGAATCGCTGACGACAAGTAATAAAAATACCGGGCGACGCATTTTGTGTCCCGGTATTTTTTATACAACCATCGTAACTATTCAGAACCACTGAGAACAAGAAATGCTGATGCGTTATCAGAAAAGCCTGACTTTGCTATCGTGAATTTGCAGGCTCCATGTTCACAGAGCGGCCCTTTATCTTTGCATTCTTCATGGCATTGAGCACTTCCTTGCCATACTCAGCCGGCACCTCAACAAATGTATACTTATCGTACATATCGATTGCACCGACAAGCCTGCCAGGCATGCCTGACTCGCCTGCAATGGCGCCTAAAATATCGCCCGGCTTTATCCTGTCCTTCTTTCCGACGTTGATAAACAGGCGCACCATACCATCCTCAGCTCCTGTATTGTGGAAATCATAGTCGTCATTTGATTCAGCTGTGGATATCTCTGAAGCACCCATAGCCTGGTATAGAAATGCCGCCGCTATATCCATTGCCGTGTAATCTGACTCATTTATCTGATTCTCTATAATATCAATGACACTTGTGAGATTTTCCTCATCTATAATGGTGGAAATCTGGTCCATAATCTTTTCTGCCCTGATTTTGGCAACATCATCAGATGATGGAATTGGCTGTGCATAGATTTTTGTCTTGCAGTAGCGCTGTATGTCCTTGAGCTTATATACCTCCTTGCCCTTTACAAAGGAGAATGCCTTTCCACAGCGGCCTGCTCTTCCTGTACGACCGATTCTATGTACATAATACTCGTCATCCTGAGGCAGATCATAATTGAAAACAGCCTCCACATCATCCACATCGATTCCGCGCGCTGCGACATCAGTGGCAATAAGAATATCTGTCTTTCCGTTTCTGAAGTTCTTCATGACACGATCTCTCTGCACCTGCTTCATATCGCCATGAAGTCCCTCTGCACTGTAGCCGCGTCCGCAAAGCTCATATGCCAGCTCGTCGACCATCTTCTTGGTGTTGCAGAATACAAGTGAGAGCTTTGGATTATAGTAATCCAACAGTCTTGTGAGTACATCTATCTTGTCCTTGCGCTTCACATCATAGTAATACTGGTCGATATTTGCGACTGTCAGCTCTTTTTTCACAATCTTGATATTGATAGCATCATGCTGATATTTTCTTGTAATTTCCAAAATAGGCTTTGGCATTGTTGCGAGAAGAGTACTGTCTGATGCTCCTGTGCAGGTATTCGAGCACTGTCTCGATGTCCTCCCTAAAGCCCATGTTGAGCATCTCGTCTGCCTCGTCGAGCACTATTGTCTTTACATGGTCAGGCCTGATTGTCTTTCTCCTGAGATGATCCATAAGACGCCCCGGAGTTCCGATAATAATCTGCACACCGCCCTTAAGTGCCTTAATCTGGCGGCTGATATCCTGTCCTCCGTATACCGGAAGTACCTTCACACCATGCATATATTTTGCAAGCTTCCTGATTTCATCTGCCACCTGGATGGCAAGCTCCCTTGTAGGAGAGAGGATGATAACCTGTGTCTTGTGACTTGATGCATCAACGCTCTCAAGCACCGGAATACCAAAGGCTGCTGTCTTTCCTGTTCCAGTCTGCGCCTGTCCGATTACATCCCTGCCCGAAAGCACTGCCGGGATTCCCTGAGCCTGTATTGGAGTTGCCTCCTCAAAGCCCATATCCTTGATGCCTCGCAAAATCTTAGGGTTTAGTTCTAATTCGTCAAATCTGATTGTTTCCATATATTTTTTATATTTCCTTTCAAAAATAAAGTGTGCATATTTTTATAACATGCACACTTTAACATATTTGTGAGATAATTACAAAATATTATTTCTTCTTTTACAAAATACTACATACTGTTCCTCCCTCCTGTCCTCCTTTAGAGCATTCAGTGAGAAAAATCCACTTATTACTCCCATGATAATTGTAAACCTTTATTGCAGTTACGGTTGACAATTGACATCTTTTCATGTTAATGTGTTAACCGTACAAAAATTACTATGAAATTTACAAAAAGGAGATTTTATCATGAACCAGACAGAAACTATAGACTACAAGCATGGAACGACCTATGCCATAACGGTAACAGCGCTCATGACAGCTGTCACATGTATTCTTGCACCATTATCTATCCCGATTGGCCGGTACCTATTTCACTGACAAACCTGGCCATATATATTTCATTATATCTGCTCGGATGGAAACGCGGAACAATCAGCTACCTGATTTACCTGCTTATCGGACTTGTCGGAATCCCTGTATTTTCAGGCTTCACCGGTGGCCCAGCTAAGCTTGCCGGCCCTACAGGCGGATACATCATCGGTTTTATTGCCATGGCAATTATTGCAGGACTTGTAATCGATCATTTCCACCAGCCTTGGCTCCAGCTCATTGGTATGATTGTCGGAACTATCATATGCTATGTGCTCGGTACAGCATGGTTCTGCTTTGAGGCAAAAAGCACAGTCAGCGGTGCACTCTCAATATGTGTGCTCCCATTTATCCCGGGTGACCTGATAAAAATGATAATTGCCATGCTTATCGGACCGGCTATTAAAAAAAGACTTCGCTAAATATCAACTCCAAGCTTTCTAAGCTCCTGGTACAGGCGCGCTACCGGAAGCCCTACCACATTATTGTAATCACCATGTATTCCCTTAATGTGGATGGCAAAGCGTCCCTGTATCCCGTAGCTTCCTGCTTTATCCATCGGATCCCCGCTTGAAATATAGCGGTCAATTTCCTCTTCCGTCAGTGTATACATGCTGACATCCGTCTTCTCATAAAAGCAGTGTTCTCCGGTTCTTCCGGCTTTGTCAATAAACACAAACGTTACCCCTGTATAGACACTGTGCGTTTTTCCCGAAAGCATCGAAAGCATACGCCTGGCATCTTCTTCGTCCTTCGGCTTTCCAAGAATCTGATTCTCATAAGCCACTACCGTATCCGCTCCGATTACAAGAATATCCTGCGGTGTCACAAGCTCTGCATGCTGTTCATTGTAGGTAAGCACACCTGACGCTACCTCCTCTGCCTTTTGACGGGATAGCTCCATGACAACCGCAGATGGCTCCTCCTCTGTGATTATCTCTTCTCCCTTTGCAGGACAGACAACAAACTCTGCCCCAATCTGCTCTAATAATTCCTTTCGGCGCGGTGATGCCGACGCCAATATTATCTGACTCATATTTGTTTTAACCTTTTCCTTCACTTTGGATTTTGGGGCTGTTTCATCTGAAGAATACAATTCCCTATGACTGATTACACGTTTCCACTTGTATTATAGAGCTTTCTCTTTCACCGACGCTTTCCCTGACATAAATCTGTAAAATACAGCACAAAATACCAACGCAAAAACGACTCCAAACACATTCTGAATAACCCTGAGGCTGACTGCGCCCTTTAACCCATAGCTCTCTGCCGCTATAGCCAGAGCACCAAATGTATTAAAAACAGCCTGCCAGCCGTATTGTGCCGATAATCCCACGCCGATTCCACCTATGATTCCTATGTACGCATAGATTGATGGTGGAAGCAGAAAATATAATGCCGTGAAGCATATAACACCGGCGATATTACCGACAATCCTTTTTCTGACTCTGTACTGCATATCCTCCATAAACGGCAGGATGGCAGACATGGCTGCAATACCTGCCCACATTGCACGCGGCATATTGCAAAGCTGTGCAATACATAGAACTAACGGTACGCATAGTATCTGGCACAGCTGCCATTTCGTTCGTGATGAAGAAAGGTCAAACTCCTCAATTACAGCTTTCATATTTCTTTTATAGTCTCTGTTTTTATGATTTCTGTAAAATACCAAGCATGTGATGGCAGCTCCTGCGGCCATCCCTGCTATTCGAAGCATATAGCTTTTTCCTGACACATCATATCCATATAACAATAAATAGCCAAGAACCAGTGTGGATTGATTAAACATAAATGGATTATGGCATCCGAACAAAATCAGCACTGCAAGAGCTGCAATGTTTATAAGCAGTGCCGGAAGCGGTGAAAGCTGATTTGCCAGATGCGGACATACTGTCATAATTACAAAGAACAATGCCAAAAGCCATGTAGAATGTCGGGTATGGATTCCCAGATCAGCGTTTCGAAATACCATAACGCATAATAAGACCACTACTCCTACAATACTGTTATCCTTTCCCAATATGATGCTCGAGGCAGTGACAAAGGCAAAGCAAAAAACCATTGTGACAGCTATCTTCACCATATATACAAACGCATGGTATAGTTTTTCTTTCATTGTTTTACTATTTTTCAGCAGGCTTTTAGAGCCTGCCTGATTTAACTGCAGTTCCTGATAAAATGTCATATAAATTCTCCTATCTTTTTATCTTATTATTTTATTATTGTAACTATCATGTTCTAAATAGCTACTCATTATAATTATTTATTGGCAGTTCTACTACAAATCTGCATCCTCCGTATTCCCGGTTTTCAGCTTTGATTGTTCCACCGGCGATGTCTACAATTCTTTTCACGAGTGCCAGACCAAGGCCGTTTCCCTCGGCTTTATGGGAACCATCCACCTGATAAAACTTATCAAATATTCTGGCTTTTGCATCATCCGCGATTCCCGGTCCCTCATCTTCCAGAATAAACTGCACAGAATCATTTTCATGCCTTAGAAACATGGTGATTGTCCCATTTTCAGGACTAAACTTGATTGCATTATCCAAAAGATTCATCCAGATATGCATAAAAAGCCCTTCATTTCCAACATATCTGACCTCCTCCATCTCCACCTGAAAGCCAATTCCTTTTTCAGTCCATTTGTCTTCCAATGCAAGAAATGCCTGACGGATTTGTTCATCCAGACGATATTTGGTTTTTTTCATTGGAATATTCTGATTTTCCAGCCTTGATAACAATAAAATATTTCCAACAAGACCTGAAAGCCTTTGAGTATTAAACAGGATTTTTTCTACATACCCCTCCTGCTCCTGTGACAGCTCATCTCCCTGGAGCAGCATCGTATAGCCTTCAATTGCATTGATTGGAGTCTTAAACTCATGGGAAACATTGGATACAAAATCCATTTGCAGCATCTCTGTTGCACGAAGCTCTTTTGTCATGACATTAAAGCTCTGATAGGACTCCCCAATCTCGGCTATGCGGCTGTTTGTTTCCAGATGCTGTTCAAAATCTCCCTGGGAAACTGCTTTCATTGCTTTACTGAGCCTGGTAATCGGCTCAAGGAGCCTTGCATTGATAAATAATGTGATAAGTCCTGCTATCAATGTATTAAAAATCAAAAGCCAGCCAAGGCCCGGTATTTTCCCTGGCAACTCAAAAAAATGATTCAAAAACGCAAACAACAAGGCTGATATCAGCATAGAAAATGCAAGTGCCAACCAGATTGCACCGGTCAGACACGAGCGGATACGCAATTCTTTTTTCTTTTTATGTTCCATTATTTTTTCACCACCTTGTATCCCAGACCACGCATTGTTACAATTTCGAAATCCGGATTTTCCTTAAAACGCTCCCTGATTCTTCCTATATGTACCTCTATCGTATGTGGGTCTGCCTCCGTCTCATATCCCCATACCTCATCCATTAGCTGCTGCTTCGTAAATGTCCTGCCCGGTGAAGCTGCCAGCTTATATAAAAGCAGGAATTCCTTTTTGGGCAGGACAAGCGTTTCATCACCGGTCACAACTGTCATTGCATCATAATCAAACTCGGTTGAGCCAATCACAATTTTGTGTTCGTTCAGTATCTGTGCACGACGAAGCAGTGCTCCTACCCTTAAAACCATTTCATTGACATTTACGGGTTTTACCATATAGTCGTCACTTCCCGAAAGAAAGCCCTGACGCATATCATCGAAGCTGCTTTTTGCAGTAATCATAAGCACCGGTATCTGATATCCCGCCGAACGAAGCTCCGACACAAGTTCATATCCATCCATAACCGGCATCATTATATCGGAAATGATTAAATCAATATACTCTCTGTCCAATACCTCCAGTGCCTGTGCTCCATCCGACGCACTTTTGACCTGATATCCACTCTTTTCAAGCACCTTTTGGAATAACTGACTTAATTCCTTATCATCTTCTACAATTAATATCTTAAACACGATTTATGTTCTCCTTTAATCAAAACAAATCCCTTGCCCATCCAAGCAGATGCTGTACCAGAAACACCTTTCTTTTACGTTTTTCTGTTAATTCAATCGGCTTTACATGATACGGATCATAATATGTTCCGTCGTCTAATACCTGTCTGGACACGCTCTCATACTCCATCATGCCATCCTCCAGCTGTTTATTAATCTCTTTACTGCGTATTACAAGCATCAGCTCTGTATCCAGATAAGTACTTCTCATGTCCATATTGAATGAACCTATTACTGACAGATCATCGTCAATCAGAATACTTTTTCCATGATACGAATAACCGCCTTCATATTCCCAGATATCAATTTCTGTTTCTAAAATTCTGTTTCTGTTTTTGGCATAATCAGCAGCTCCAAATGGATTTCCGTTATTTGCAACAGAATTTGTCATAATAGAAAAGTCCGGAACCTTCTGTGCAATTTCCTCCCATGTATTATACATCATATCATTGCAAATAATATATGGTGTATGAATTTTTACGCGTTCCTTTGCATTTTTCATTAATTCTCCCAGCTGATACCATACCACCGGTTCCTTAGCTTGGGTGTGGATTGGGTTTGATAACAAGGTAATCTTTTCTGTTTCAAAGGTTTCATCCGCATAATCTGTATCACAAATTTTTTCCTTATTAACTTCAAAATATTGCTGATACCCTTCTTGCAGCTCTAAAACTGCTTTCTTTACAGATTGTCTGTCAGCTAATTTTTTACTGTTATGAAAATACCGACAGTCCTCCTGTTGCCATATTGTTTCAAAATAATCCAATAACTGATTGACCGAATTATCTTTCTGTGTCTCATTGCAGACAACTAACACGTCCCGGTCAAAATTTTTATGCCCCGGAAAATCACCCAAAAAATAATTATATGTGTTTCTTCCGCCAAGAATATATATTTTACCATCTGCAATCAGATATTTATCATGCATTCTTCCCATTGTCTTCCATGGCTTAAGCGGATTTGCTTTATTGTACAGCTTAATCTCAACATTCTCATGCGAAGATAATCCATAAAAATATGGATTACCCTCCATATCAATCCAGCTCTCCATTCCATCTACCAATATGCGGACATGTACGCCTCTGTCTGCCGCATCATGCAGTGCTCCTAAAATCAATTTTCCGCTTTCGTCTGATTTAAATGCAAATGTAGAAAGGATTATTTCATCCTTTGCATTTTGGATTAATCTCACTCTTTCTAAAAGAGCCTGCGAATTTTTTTCAATGATTACTGCTCTTTCCGTATTCTCTCTCCCCGCCACACTCATAATATTTTGTGTTTCCTTTATAGTAGCATCAGACACCGCCGGCTGTTTTTTATATGTGATGCAGATTCCGATTAACTCATAAAAAGCCACACATAAAAAAACTGCAGTATAGCCAAAATAATTTTACATATTTTATGCCTTTTCATTGTACATCACCTGATCCCTTGTATTTTATACTCATACAATACAATGTCAATCTCAATTTTACCTCAACAGAATTGATTTTATGCAAAAAGACAGGAAAAAGCAGCTGCCTGCAATTTCCTGTCCATAAAAACTCATATAAAATTATTTTACTGCGATTTACCTATTTTTCGTCGCTTCTACCGTCTTTCCGTTTACCTGATGTGCAAAGCTCCATGACTCTTATAGATAATCCATATAATTTTTAAAGCACAATTACGGCAGCGTCAAGCCCGTCTACTTTTCCGTCAAATGCGCTATCTTTCAGCAGATTATATTTCTTGGCATACTCATTAAATTCCTTTACACTGCTGCCGCAATTGAAAAGCATTGCGATTGTCTCTTCGCCGTTTTTTCTGATCATAACAATCGTATCATCATCGTCATTTGTGATTGTCTCAATCATTTCGCCCTCTACGATGCATGCATGTGCTTTTCTAATCTGCATGAGCTTCTTATACCAATTATACATCTCCTTGTCCTGGTATTCCTCATCCCAGTACATGCCTCGTCTGCAGTCCGGATCATTTGCTCCCGGCATTGCATACTCATCACCATAGTAGACCATAGGCATTCCCGGCATTAGCAGCTGAAAGGCTGCTGCGAGATGCTGCTTTTTCTTATTATCATGGCACAGATGTAAAAATCTTGCTGTATCATGGCTGTCAATCAGGTTCCACATCAGCGGATAGCACTTTTTGTTTAAGCGCCCCTTCAGATATCCAAGATTTTGTACAAACTGGCTGACATTAATCTTTTCGTCTGCAAGCAAGTCTATCAGATTCAGGTAGAATGGATAATTCATGACAGTATCCCACTCATCTCCCTCGAGGAAGTCTCCTGCGTAGTGCCATATCTCACCAATTATCAGCATATCCTTCTTTACTGCCTTGATTGCCTTTCTGAAATTCTTCCAGAAAAAATGACTGATTTCATCTCCTACATCCAGTCTCCATCCGTCAATATCACATTCCTTAATCCAGTAGCAGGCAACATCCGTGATGTATTTTTCAACCTCAGGATTTTTCAGATTAAGCTTTGGCATTCCACCGTAATAACCGAAGCATTTGAAGTTTGGAATCTCTCCCCATTCACCCCTAGGCGGCAGTTCGTCGATAAAATACCAGTCCAGATATTTTGATTTCTCGCCCTTTTCCAGTATATCCTGAAATGCAAAAAATTCTCTTCCTGAGTGGTTGTATACCGCATCCAGCACTACCTTCATGCCACGCTCATGAGATTTTTGTACGAGCTCCTTTAAATCCTCTGTTGTTCCAAATGATGGATCAACCTGATAATAATCAATGGTATCATACTTATGGCACGAATTTGATTTAAAGATTGGTGTCAGATACACCACATCGATTCCCAAATCTTTAATATAATCCAGATGCTCTATGATACCTCTGAGATTGCCATGCAGATCATCCATAGGCGTAATCGGCGCCTTATACCACAGCTTTTTGTCCACCGGCTGTGTTGTGGCAAAACGCGATGGAAAAATCTGATACACTACCTTGTTGGCTGCCCACTGTGGCACCTCAAACATCTCTTCCTCTCTGAGATTCTGCGGGCAGTCAAACATTCTGTCCCTGTTTGTGATGCACTCCTTATCGAACTCATAATTGCCGTAATATACCTTTTCACCCTGCATGTCCGTAAATTCAAAAAAGTATCTCAGACATATCAGATGCATCTGAAGCTGTGCTTCATAATAATCGTGAAACTGTGAGGTGGCTACCTTCTTCATAGGAAGAGTCATTCGCGTATCCTTGCGCTCCATTGGTATATACTTGTCCTCATAGTGAAGGATTACCTCCTTCATATCATCCTTTTTTACCTGCACGCGTATCACAAACAAATCCTTATCTATCGCATAGCAGAATCTTTTATCCATGTCATGAAAAATTGCTGAATATTCCATAAAATGCCCCTTTACTTACGTATTTCATTATTTTGTATTTTAACGCACTCTTTTAAACAATTCTATCATTATATCCATGACATTTTTTCACTATTTCTACTTTATGCATGATTTTAGCTTAATAACATTTAATTTTTTTGACTTTATTCTCTAAAACACTGCGTTCATTATATCACTGCACACTCAGATAGCTTGTCACACAGTAAAGTGTCTGTCCATTATATTCCACGCGTGACCAGCCAAACTCCTCATTGATTCCGGTCCTGGTGACTGTTTCCCCATTTTTTATCGTTGCGATGACTGTAGCATCCGGATTTGTGACACTTGGAAGTGCACGCAGATTAACCTCTATCTTTGCAGTGACAGTATCATTACAATCCTTGAACTTTGTCTTCAGTCCGTCTCCGCTGCCACTTCCGTCCTGTCCGGGAACTACATAGTTCATATCTGTTGTGAGGTAACTTGAAATGGCATAGTATGTCTGTCCATTATATTCGATACGTGACCATCCACTGTCACTGATCCCTGTTCTTGCTGCCGTATCACCGTTATTGAGCGTTGCCTTAATTGTGCTGTCATTGCCCTGACTCGGAATATCCCTCAGATTGACGCTCTCCTTGGCAGTTACAGTCTCATTTACATCCGAAAACTTCATGTTTGCTTCCGGGTCAGCTGTTGCATTGTCAGCCGCATCACCATTTTTTGCAGACTCTGTCTCATCAAAACCAAAGTATGCCACATTCAAATCTACCGGCTTATCAATCCCTGACACCTTTCCCTTATTGGTATACTGCCACATAGCATGTGTGCCCTCATAAGATGACTGTGGTGTTTCCGGATAAGCTGTATCCGGATATTGTGACACCCAGATTTTGTACCTGCTCTCAAGCGTTTTAGTATCCCACTGGCTGTTTGCCGACAACTCATTCATTGCAGCGTAAAACATAGGTGTATATCCTTTATTATATATTTCCTGCAAAAATGCCTCAGCTACTTTGGTGCGTGCCTCTGATGACATGCCATACTGTCTGCTGGCTGAGTCAGTGAAGCCCTCGCAGTCAAATGCCACCGGATATGTAATCTGATATTTTGATATGTAGTCTGCTACCCAGTCTGCCTCCTCAATGGCTTCTGTTTCATTTACTGCTGATGAGAAGAAATACACTCCGACCTTTATGCCATTTTTCTGTGCCTCCTGCATGTTGTATCTTGCATTTGTATCGACACACATCTCGCCTGTTTTCTGGGTTCTGTAGCCCACACGTATCATTGCAAAATCAATTCCGCCTGCGGCAACCTTGTCCCACTTTATAGTGCCCTGATATTTAGATACATCAATTCCGAAGGTCAGGTTACTGTTTTCCGCAACAGAGCTTGCAGACAGTATCTGTGTCTCATCCGCAGAAGCCCCATCATCAGATGTCACACTCATTGAGCCGGCATTGTCTCCTGTATGCTGCGGGTCGTCCTTGTCTGAACTATCCTCTGTGGCTGTTTCCGTCATCTGTGACGAGCCTTTAGCCTCGTTTTTTGCTGATTTAATCACAAATGTGGCTACTGCAGCCAGTGCAGCTACTATCGCAACAATTATAAATATTGCTATTATCTTTCTTTTATCGTTCATAGATTTTCCTCTTCATCAATATATATACCATGTATAAGCAACCTGTTTCTATGCAACAAAATATATCATATAATATACTAATTTTCAAATACCTGTCCATTTTTAAAAGTCTTTTTTTCGGAGAAAATATTAAAAAATCCGCTATACACTCACCTATCGTATAGCGGATTAAAAAACATTATTCAATTTTCATATTATTTATTGCGTTAAGCTATTGTGCCATTTGCAATGTCGTTCTTTGCCAATAAATATGTAATAGCCGGCATAAGAATGGCTGAAATAATTGCTTTGACAATATTACCCGCACTAAGCTGTGCTGCAATAGCATATGTAACCATACTTACAATGAATCCCAGGGCTGCAAGTGCAAAAATAAGCACCAAACCAATCTTTTTGTGTGCGAAAAGCAAAATACCGATAGAAACAGTTATGATAATCTGTAGTATAACGCTAATGAAACACAGTACGACATATATCGAACCTAATCCTAAAGTAGCTCCTACGACTGAAGCACCCAGTGCAACGACAATCCCGACAATTGTTGCAAGAATATTCAGCACAAAAATAATCCATAACCATACGTTTAAACCTGTTGAAAGCTTATTGTTTTCCATAATTATCCTCCTTTAGTAATCCCAATTTTTTTCAACATATTCATTATAATGTACCTGAAAAATATTTCAATAGTTAAAATGTTTTATTTTGTACTTTTTCATCCCGGCCGCAAAAAATTGTCATTGATTTAAATAACAGATGCATTTACAATATAGCTATTATGAAAAAATTATTTGTAAAATATGTCTCACAAAACATACTCGGCATGGTGGGTATGTCATTATATATACTTGCCGACACCTTCTTTATATCAAAGGCGGTCGGCTCAAACGGTATCACCGCGCTCAATCTGGTGCTGCCTGTATACAATTTGATTTTTGCCATAGGCGCAATGATCGGAGTCGGCTCCGCCATCAGATATGTCGTAGAGAAAAATAAGGGCGATACATCCAGCGAGAGCTACTTTTTTCATGCCCTGCTGTGGTGTATTATGATAAGCGTTATATTCATATTGATTGGTATTTTCATACCGGACAGGCTCGTAGGGCTGCTCGGCGGAGATGCGACGATTATAAATACCGGTAAAAGCTATACGCGTATTTTCATGCTTTTTACACCGTCTTTCATGTGCAACTATGTGTGCAACGCTTTCGTAAGAATGATGGCGCACCATCCATTGCCATGTGCGCCACACTTTTCAGCAGCCTTTTTAATATTGTTTTTGATTACATACTCATGTTCCCGCTTGGACTTGGTATGGAGGGAGCCGCTTTAGCTACCGCTATTTCACCGATTATAGGCATCCTGATATGCTGTATTCATTTCTGCTCAGACAAATGCTCCGTAAAGCTTAAGCCGACGGTTCCATCTGTCAAGAGACTCTTTTACTCCTGCCAGGTTGGTGTTTCTTCCTTTGTTGCTGAGATATCATCAGGTGTCATAACTATTGTCTTTAATATGATTATCCTGAGGCTTGCAGGAAATATCGGCGTGGCAGCATACGGTGTGGTTGCCAATACATCACTGGTCGCTGTAGCTTTGTTCAATGGAATAGCACAGGGTTCACAGCCTCTTATCAGCGACTATTACGGCAGAGGACTTAGAAAGAATGTAGCTCGATACTCAGGATGCTGTCGTTTCATCTCTCTTAATTGCTGCACTGCTCATTTTGTTCATATGCACCTTTGCACCTTTTGTGACATCCGTTTTCAACAGCGAGCACGATGCCAGGCTTGCTTCGTATGCCGAGAGCGGACTGCGCCTTTACTTTACAGGCTTTATTTTTGCCGGAATCAATATAGTAGGTTCTGCTATCCTAAGTGCCGTTGAGTCCGTAAAATATGCATTCGCGGCATCTATCATGCGTGGTTTTATCGCTATAAGCATTTTCGCATTCGCACTTTCAGCCGCCTTTGGCATGACAGGTGTGTGGCTTGCTTTTCCGGCGGCTGAATTTGTGACTATGTTTATTATTGTTAGAGGACTAAGACAGCTCAAGTTGTAAATATTGGGTATAATTGTCGTGCATACTTATTTCCCATATGATATACTAATGCTCAAGAAAAACCTATTCCAATTGTAAGATATAATGAAAAGAGGAGGGCTTGTATATGGCAAAAATAGAGAGAATTATCAATAAAGATTTTGACCAGTTACTTTCCACGATTGAAGACGGAATAATAAATGGCAGTGTGTCAGCATCTCTGGAGGATGCCAGTGACTTTCGAAGCCAAAATGCGCGTTGCAGCGTCAGGGTATTTGAACGCTTCAGCTATACCGGTGGTAACAGGGTAAGTCTCAATGTTACACTTTTTCAAAATGGCTAGGAGCCTGTTCACCTTTCCGCAATTACGGCAGGTGGAAGCCAGGCTGTTTTTTTCAAGCTTAATACTTTTGGGGAAGAGGCATTTCTTGATAAATTGATTGAATTGCTTGATTAAAATAGACAAATTTTTTTCAAAAGTATTCTTTATGTTGGAAATCAAACATACAAGTTGTTTTTATAACGCTATTATTCTATCAGAAACATAAAAAACTACTGATGGAGGAAAAAAATATGTTTTGTTTTCAATGTGAACAAACGGCCGGATGCACCGGCTGTACCGGAAATACAGGTGTCTGCGGAAAAAAGGCAGATACTGCACAGCTACAGGATGAATTGACAGGCGCACTGATTGGTCTGGCGAGAGCTGTCGATGACACATCAGCTGTTTCAAAAAAGACCTGGCAGACCATTATCGAGGGCTTATTTACCACAATTACAAATGTAAGCTTTGATAATGCAACAATTGAAGATATGATACAAAAGGTCAGAGCAGAAAAAGCCTCTCTGGTTGGCGACTGTAATAAATGTCAGTCTCCTTGTGGACGAACTGACGAATATAATATGCAACAGCTATGGAATGCTGATGAAGATATCCGTTCCCTGAAGTCACTTATTCTCTTTGGTATTCGCGGAATGGCTGCATATGCCTATCATGCATATGTCCTGAATTTTGAAGATCCCGAGGTAAATCAGTTTTTCTGTGAAGCCTTGTTCAAGATTGGTTACGCAGAAAGTATGGATGAACTGCTTCCAACAGTTCTCAAGGTAGGTGAAATCAATCTAAAGTGCATGGCACTTCTAGACAAGGCAAATACACAAACCTATGGCACACCGGAGCCAACAGATGTTACGCTTACGGTGGAAAAGGGACCTTTTATCGTAGTAACCGGACACGATTTAAAGGACCTGCAGCTTTTGCTTGAACAGACAAATGGAAAGGGAATCAATATCTACACTCATGGTGAAATGCTCCCTGCCCATGCATATCCACTCTTAAAGAAATTCCCTCACTTGAAAGGAAATTTCGGAACAGCATGGCAAAATCAGCAAAAAGAATTTGATCATATTCCTGCTCCTATTCTCTACACCACAAATTGTCTGATGCCTCCAAAAAGCAGCTACATCGACAGAGTGTTCACAACAGAAGTGGTTGCCTTCCCGGGTACTGTTCATATCGATGAACAGAAGGATTTCACTCCTGTTATTGAAAAAGCACTTGAACTCGGTGGTTACAAGGAGGATCAGACCTTCACAGGCATAAATGGCGGCACACAGGTAACAACCGGTTTTGGTCATTCAGCAATCCTGTCCCATGCGGATACGGTAATAGAGGCCGTAAAATCAGGAGCTATCCGTCATTTCTTCCTGGTTGCCGGCTGTGATGGTGCCAAACCGGGCAGAAATTACTATACAGAATTTGTAAAACAGACGCCTCCTGACAGTATTGTCCTGACTCTGGCATGTGGAAAATTTCGTTTCAACGATCTAAATCTCGGAGAAATTGGTGGTCTTCCGCGACTGATGGATATGGGACAGTGTAATGACGCTTATGGCGCGATACAGGTTGCAATAGCACTTGCGGATGCATTTGGATGTTCAGTAAACGAGCTTCCGCTTTCCTTTGTACTCTCCTGGTATGAACAGAAAGCAGTCTGCATCCTCTTAACACTGTTACATCTTGGTATAAAAAATATCCGTCTCGGTCCTTCTCTACCGGCGTTCCTTTCTCCTAACATTCTGAACTTTCTGGTAGAAAACTATGGGATTGCACCTATTACCACACCGGAGGAAGACATCAAAGTGCTGTTGAAACAATAATATGTATTTTTTCCGATGTTCTAATACACTAATATGGAACTATAAAAAACACAGGATATAGCGCCTTTGCTATATCATGTGTTTTAAATTAACTTTAAATTAATTTGCAATCATTAGGGTAATCTAAGCTAATTCTCCCCATACATCTCCGGCCGCCTGTCCCTGAACAGTCCCCAGCTCTTTCTCTCACTCTCCAGCTCATCCAAATCAAAACTGTGGAGTATGAAGCCCTCCGATACTCTGTCCATCTGCTCAACAACCTCTCCGGTTGCGTCTGTGATAAACGAAGAACCATAAAATGTCAGTGCAGAGCTCTGGTTTCCGTTTTCTGCACACGGTACAACCTCCTCTGTGCCTATCCTGTTTGCCGCCACAACCGGCATCAGATTGCAGGCTGCATGTCCGGTCATGCACCGTCTCCAGTGCGGCATACTGTCACATTCCAGTATCGGCTCGCTGCCTATGGCTGTAGGGTAAAAAAGTATCTCCGCGCCCTTTAAAGCCATGCCTCTTGCCGTTTCAGGGAACCACTGATCCCAGCATATGCCGACTCCAATGGTTGCATATCTCGTCTTAAAAGCTTTAAAGCCTGTATTTCCCGGTGTGAAGTAAAACTTCTCCTGATAATAATGATCGTCCGGGATATGTGTCTTTCGGTATATTCCAAGCACCTCTCCATCGGCATCTATCACCGCCACTGAATTGAAGAGTTGTCTGCCCTCTCCAGCCTCATAAAAGCTCACGGGAATCACTACGCCAAGCTCCTTTGCAAGTGCCTTCATGCTCTGCACCGCATCATTTTCAGAAAGCGGCTTTGCATAGTCATAATAATCGTACCGCCTCTCCTGACAGAAATACTGTCTCTCAAAAAGCTCCGAAGGAAGTATTATCTGCGCTCCGGCCCCTGCTGCAGCCCTTATAGCTTTGCTGCTTTTTCAATATTTTCTTTTACGTCACGGCTGCAGCTCATCTGGATTGCAGCAATTGTAACCTCTCTCATACTATTCACCTTTCTCATCCTGAATTAAATTACTGCGGTATCTGCTGTGTGATACAGTGTATATTTCCCCCGCCGACAATTATGTCACGCGCATATATCGGATACACTTTTCTTCCATCAAAAAGGCTTCCGATTGCCTTAAGCGCAGGCTCATCCATCACATCACCAAACTGAGGAATGAGCACACCGCCGTTTGTGATGTAAAAATTCACATAGCTTGCCGCTAAGCGTTCTCCTGCCTCGCGCTCATCCTCACCCTCCTCAAAGGTGAATCCTGAAAGCTCATATTCTGTGATACACACCGGATTCTTTGGAATGCAAACCTTGTGAACCTCAATTTTTCTACCCCTCGCATCAGTTTCATTTTCCAATATTTCAAGGTCCGCTGAGGACATCTGATACTGTGGGTCATCCATGTCATCAGTCCACGCAAGCACCACATGCCCCGGGCTTGTAAATGCACATACGTTGTCGACATGCTCGTTGGTTTCATCATTGTATATTCCATAAGGAATCCAGATAATTTTTTCGGCACCGAGATAATCCTTTAATTTCTGTTCTATTTCAGACTTCGATAATTCCGGATTTCTGCCCTTGCTTAGCAGACAGCTTTCCGTCACTATCACAGTTTTCTCTCCGTCTGTGTGGATGGCTCCACCCTCTAAGACAAACGGATGTGCATCATACATGTCGTATCCGGCTTTGTTGCAAAATAAAGCCGCTACTCTGTCATCCTTTGTCCAGTCTGCATACAGTCCATCTACCTTGCCACCCCAGGCATTAAAACACCAGTCGATTCCTCTGACAGCGCCATCCTCATTTTTCACGAGGTCGGCCCCACATCTCTGGCCCAGGCATCATCTGACTCCATTTGTATATATTTCACCAGGAAATTTTCCTGATAATTTTTCTGCTTTCTGACAGCTTCCACAACAGACCTTGCATTGTCTATCACATCTGCCTCAGCGAGCACATATACCTGCTCAGACTCTGATATTGCACATATCACCTCCGCAAAAGCCTCTCTTGCCCGCCTGGCACCGTAAATCCATGAGCCCGGGCGCTTTGGCCAGATGATGATGGTACCCTTGTGTGGAGCATACTCTGCCGGCATATAAAAGCCGTCTGCTCTAGGACAGCCTGCATTTAAAATCTTCATATTCGAATCTCCTGATAACCTTACAATCGTTATTTTCATCCATTACTGCAATGTCCGGAAGCGGCATGCCGTTAAAGGTATTATTTTTGACCATCGAGTAGATTGCCATATCGCAAAAGCACAGCCTGTCGCCGGTTTTTATCTCTCTGTCAAATGAATAATCCCCTATCACATCACCTGCCAGACAGGTACATGAGGACAATCTGTAGGTATACTCCTTCTCACCCGGCTCGCCACTGTCCATAAGCGGCGGACGGTACGGCATCTCAAGCACATCCGGCATATGGCAGGCTGCGGATGTATCCAGAATGAGTATCTTTATGCCATTGTTTTCAACTATATCAAGCACCGTTGTCTCCAGATATCCTGCATCAAGCGCAACCGCCTCTCCCGGCTCCAGATAGATTTCCAGCTCGTATTTGTCACGCATATGCATAATGCATTTTTCAAGCCTTTCAATGTCATAGTCTGCCCTTGTGATGTGGTGTCCGCCTCCCATATTGAGCCACTTTAGACCATACAGTAAATCTCCGAATTTCTCCTCTACCGCTGCAAGAGTCGTTTCGAGCGCATCCGAATCCTGTTCACAGAGCGTATGAAAATGAAAGCCCTCTATACGTGATAAATCAAGCCCGTTTTTAATAGCCTTATCGAGTGCCTCTCTCGTTATCCCAAGCCTTGAGCCCGGTGCACATGGATCATATATCTCATGCCCCTCCTGTGTGGAGCACTCAGGGTTTATTCTGAGCCCGACACTTATTTTTTTATCAGCCTTTTCTATTTTATCCCTGTGAAGCAGATACTGCGATACGGAATTAAATACAATATGGTCACATATTTCTACCAGCTCATCCATCTCCTGCGGCAAAAAAGCGGGACAGAATACATGGTTTTCCTTTCCCATTTCTTCATGTGCAAGGCGGGCCTCAAAAAGCCCGCTTGCAGTTGTCCCGCTTAGATATCTGCCGATAAGAGGATATTCATAAAATGCGCTGAATGCCTTCTGTGCCAGAAGAATCCTTGCACCTGTCCTTTGCATGACACCGTTTAATATCAAAAGATTTTCAGTTAATTTTCCCTCGTCTATCACATAACAGGGAGTTCTTAATTCATTTATCTTCATACCGGCCTCCGGACTAATCCATATGTACTGACTCATCCTCAGTCTTGTAACAATCCACAGGAACCGGATTCTCCACTACCTGCCAAGCAGTCCGAACTTATTAAGAGCCTCCATGTATGGATCCGGATCCATCTCCTCAAGGTTGAACACTCCCGGCTTCTTCCAAAGTCCCTTTACCACCATCATGGCTCCAATCATTGCCGGCACACCTGTGGTATAAGAAATTGCCTGCGACTCAACCTCCTTGTAGCACTCCTGATGGTCACATACATTATAGATGTAGATTGACTTTTCCTTTCCATCCTTGACACCTGTAAAAATACATCCGATATTTGTCTTTCCGACTGTACGAGGTCCCAAGGATGCAGGGTCAGGAAGCAGCTCCTTAAGCACCTGTATTGGCACTATTTCCTTTCCGTCCACCATGATCGGGTCTGTCCTTAACATGCCTACATCCTCAAGACACTTCATGTGCGTGAGGTAGCTCTGTCCAAAAGTCATGAAGAATCTGATTCTCTTTATTCCCGGAATGTTTTTGGCGAGCGACTCAATCTCCTCGTGGTGAAGCAGATACATATCCTTTTCTCCGACCTGATCAAAATTGTACTGCGCTCTCCACTCCATAGGCTTTGTCTCTACCCAGTGGCCGTCTGTCCAGTATGAGCCGTTCGCAGAAACCTCACGCAGATTTATCTCAGGGTTAAAGTTTGTCGCAAACGGGTATCCGTGGTCACCGCCATTGCAGTCGAGAATATCTATAGTATGTATTTCATCAAAATAATGCTTAAGCGCATATGCAGAATAAACAGAGGTCACACCCGGGTCAAATCCGCTTCCAAGAATAGCTGTAAGCCCTGCCTCCTTAAATTTCTCCTGATATGCCCACTGCCATGAATAATCAAAATATGCCGTAAATCCAAGCTCCTTGCAGCGCTTTTCGTAGATTGCTCTCCACTTTGGATCCTCAGTATCCTCACACTCATAGTTGGCAGTATCGATGTAGTCAACTCCACACGCAAGACATGCATCCATGATTGTAAGATCCTGATACGGAAGCGCAACATTTAAAACCGCATCCGGCTTGTATGCATTAATCAGCTCTTTTAATTCCTCCACATTGTCGGCATCAACCTTTGCAGTCTCAATTTTTGTGCTTGTCTTTTCCTCAAGCTTTGCCTTTAAGTCATCACATTTTGACTTGGTTCTGCTTGCAATCATAATCTCGGTAAATACCTCGCTGTTCTGGCAGCATTTTCTGATTGCCACCTGCGCAACTCCGCCACATCCGATAATAAGTAATCTGCTCATTTTTGTCCCTCCTGATTCGCTTTGGTTATGATATAGTTTTTCTAATTTGTTTTACTTTGTTTCCTCTTCCTCGAGTAAATCCTCCACATATTTCGGAAGCATGAAGGCTCCCCTGTGTAAATGTGTTGTATAATACCAGGTTTTAAGCCCCAGTGCATCCCATCTTTTTGCATCCAGATCATAAAGCGGATGATATTTCTTCGATGCAAACCCAAACAGCCAGTAGCCTGACGGACAGGTTGGAATATGTGCCTGATATACCCTGCTTATAGGAAATGATTTATACACCTTTCTGTGCATTTTCCGGCACTCAAGCTCATCCTCATCATAAAAAGGACTGCCGTGCTGGTAAACCATGATTCCATCATCTTTAGCGCCTTATAACAGCTTCCGTAAAACTCTTTTGTGAAAAGTCCCTCCGTATGTCCGAGCGGGTCTGTGGAATCGTTGATTATCAGATCATATTCATCATGCTTTCTGCGTAAAAATCGCAGACCATCATCATAAAACATGGAAATTCTTTCATCCTCAAGTCCACATGCTACCTCGGGGAAAAAACGCCTGCATACATCGACAAACATCTTGTCTGTCTCAACCACATCAATATGCTCGACAGACGGATATTTGATGAGCTCCTTTGCCACGCCGCCGTCACCGCCACCTATTATAAGTATCTTTTTGGCATTCGGGTGAACTGCCATCGGCACATGTGTGACCATCTCATCATATATAAACTCATCTGTGTCCGAAAAAACAATCTCGCCATCCAGCGCGACCATTTTGCCAAACTCATATGATTTAAACACATCTATTTTCTGATAATCACTCTGCCCTGAAAAAAGCTGCTCCTGTATCCTTACATCCAGCTTGACATTGACAGTATGATATTGTGAAAACCACATTTGCATAGCTTTTCCTCCTGTTTACCGCTCCAAGACCTTAAGATATTCTACCGCTGGATCCTCTGTTCCCTGCATTGAACAACCCTTTTCCTTTGCGTAGACAATGTATTGTGCAATCTCTTTTGTGATAAGCTCTCCCGGTGCAAGAATCGGGATTCCAGGTGGATAACACATGACAAACTCACCACTTACAGCGCCTACCGCGTCCATAATGCGCACTGATTTCTTCTGCGAATAAAACGCCTCCTGCGGCGATACCGCCACCTTTGGATTTATGTACTCTCCCGACAAAAGACCGGTCTTGTCCTTGCTGTAAAGGCGCTTGATATCCTCCAGCGCACCTACAAGCCTCTCTATATCCTGTATTCTGTCACCGATTGATATATACGCAAGTATATTACAGATATCTCCAAACTCTATCTGGATATCATACTCATCACGCAGCAGATCATATACCTCTATTCCGGCAAGCCTATATCGAGCGTATAGATGGACAGCTTTGTCACATCATAATCATATATGCTTGAGCCGTTTACAAGATCACGCCCATACGCATAATAGCCACCTATGGAATTAATCTCCTGCCTTGCGTACTCCGACATCTGTGCCACCTTGGCAAAAGATTCCTCGCCCTTAGTGCTAGATTTCTTCTTGATATATCAAGGCTTGACAATAGCAGATACGATGCGCTCGTGGTCTGGGTGAGGTTGATAATCTGCCTCACATAATCAGCATTCACATCCCTTCCGGTGAGCAGAATCGAGCTCTGTGTCAGGCTTCCTCCCGATTTATGCATCGATACCGCAGACATATCTGCCCCGGCTGCCATTCCTGATATCGGAAGCCCTTTTCCAAAATAAAGATGTGTACCATGTGCCTCATCCGTGAGCACCTTGATCCCCTTCGAATGAGCCAGCGCAACTATCGACTTAAGGTCAGAACAGATTCCGTAATACGTCGGATTGTTTACAAGCACCGCCTTTGCATCCGGATTCTCCTCGATAGCCCTCGCCACCTGGTCAATCTCCATTCCAAGCGAAATACCAAGCTTGGCATTCGTCTGCGGATTGACATAAACCGGTATCGCTCCGCAGAGCACGAGTGCATTAAGAGCGCTTTTATGAACATTTCTCGGAAGTATAATCTTGTCTCCCGCCTTGCAGGTGGACAAAATCATAGCCTGCACCGCAGAGGTGGTACCTCCTACCATAAGAAAAGCATTTGCCGCTCCAAAGGCATCCGCCGCAAGCTCCTCCGCCTCTCTGATTACCGAAACCGGATGGCACAAATTGTCAAGCGGCTTCATTGAATTGACATCAAGCCCTACACACTTTTCTCCGAGCAGATGCACCAGCTCAGGATTTCCCCTGCCTCTCTTGTGTCCCGGCACATCAAACGGCACCACTCTCTTCTTCTTAAACTCCTCAAGAGCCTCATAAATCGGCGCTCTTTCCTGTCTTTTGATATCCATTTACTTCTCCTGTATTTAAAAAGGATGATGCGTGCAAGCATCATCCTTTAGATTCGTCTTAACAACAGTAAAATCGTAACATATACTATGGAGTTATGCAAGAAATTACGTTTTATTTTTATATAAACACTTTTAGCCTTCCGACTATAAAGAGGAAGCCGGTACATGTGGAGTGTGCCGGCTAAAAATATGAAAAAGATTAATATGAGTATTTCTTTTGTTTATGATGTCAGTATACAGGACAATTGTGAAAATGCTGTGTTTACTTTCTTACCCTTTTATAAACAAATATTACATTTTTATATTTTTAACTTACCATTGTTGTGTTGTTGATTTTGGATATTCTGAGGGTGAAAGTCTGTCATATTGTACGTGCCGAATAACATTTTCTACTATACAGCCGCAATTACTGTTTAATTGTGATGGGATTAAACACAGCACTAAGAATTAGTGATCTGCTTAGATTAAAGTGGGACAACGTTTACAATTATACCTGCAGATACCAGCCTATAAGCAGGACGCAGGCATCTCGTATTGTAAAGACTGCTGCCGGCAAAACAGTGCAGGATGAGAGGGATGAGATTTATCTGAAGCTTGAATTATAGTACCTTCTATTCCGCCGGCCAGGATTTTCTGAGAGCCACATAGGAAATCAGGAAATTGGCAAGCCAGCCGGCCGGTACAGCAAGCCAGACAAATGCAATACCGAAACGCGGCGCGCAGATTAAGGCAACCGAGAGGCGGATTGCCAGGTTTACCATATTTGCAGCGAGAAACGGACGCATGATGCCAAGTCCACGAAGCACACCATCGGTGGCCATCTTTATACCCATGAAAATGAAAAAGAAGCCAAGCCATCTCATATAATCCCCGGATACCTGATATGCCAGGGCCGTTCCGTCTTTACCCAGGAATAATGAGGAAATCTGAGTATGCAGTGTTTCAATTACTATAAAAGCAAGCACTGCAAAACACAGGTCTAACACCAGCGCAGCGTGATAGCCTTTTTTGATACGTTCTGTCTTCTTTGCTCCGAGATTCTGGGAAACAAACGGAGAAACTGCATTTCCAATGGATACAAATATCAGTGAAAATACATTCTCTACCCTCATCGTTGCCGAATATCCTGCAAGCGCCTGTGTACCGAACGGATTCACAACTGCCTGTACTATCATCATGCCAATTGACACCGTAGACTGCTGGAGAACCGAAGGCACAGCAATCCGAAGCATAGAACGAAGCTCATGCCTGTCAAACCATTCAAAGCGACTTTTATACCGGCGCATCCTGCTAAAGAAAATCAAAAGTGAAAACACTGCAGATATTCCCTGTGCAATTAGAGTTGCAAGGGCAGCACCGAACACACCCAGGTCAAGGCCTGCCACCATCCAAAGGTCCATAAATATATTTAACACAGAGGAAAATATCAAAAGCCCCAACGGAATCCTTGACTCGCCAATCGATGTAAACATCGTTGAAAGTATGTTGTACATAAACAGAAACGGAAATCCCACAAAATAAACCCTAAGATACAGCACTGCCTCATCCAGTATATCTGCAGGTGTCTGTAGCAAGCTCATCATTGAATGTGAAAAGAAAAAGCCAAAAACACCCAGAAGTACGCTTAAAACCAGAAAACTAATCAGTGATGTTGATACTATTGTTTTCATTTTGCCGTAATCCCTGGCGCCGAAATAGCGGCTCACAAGTACACCGGCTCCTACACCGGCTCCCAGTGCTATACAAATGAACACATTCGTAAGCGCAGCACAGGCTCCAACTGCCGCAAGTGCAGAGGAGCCTACAAACTGACCAACAATGATTGAATCAGCCATATTATATACTTGTTGAAAAAAGCTGCCCAAAATCATAGGCATTGCAAAAACTGTCAGCGCCTTTAACGGGGCATCTGTAATTAAATATTCATCTTTTGACATTATTTTTCCCTCATTCCGCTATAATTAAGCTATAGTATATCCGATTGAAAGACAAATTACAATATAGCATTCTTTATCGACATTTTTCCATTTCTTATGCTTTCCCTCTAATGCAAACATCATACTGCTCCTTTGTATTTTAATTTAAAAAGCCGCCCAGGCCATAGGCCTGTGCGACTTCTCATAACATGATTTAAATTAAGTTTATCCTTCAATAGCAATATGCTTTGTGGTCTCAACTTTCTTTTGCTCCTTCTTCGGAACTGAAAGTTTAAGAATACCGTCCTCATACTTTGCCTTGATATCTTCCTGTTTCAGCTCATCACCTACATAGAAAGACCTGCTCATAGCACCGGAATAGCGCTCCTTGCGGATGTACTTGCCATCCTTTTCATCCTTCTCTTCCTTGTCAAGTCCTTTGGCTGCGCTGATAGTTAAGTAACCATTCTCCAGCTTAGCCTCAATCTCATCCTTCTTGAATCCCGGAAGATCTATATCTACTTCGTAGCTATTGTCTGTTTCCTTGACATCAGTCTTCATAACGTTCTTTGCGTGTTTACCATAAAGCACCTTGTCAACATCAGGAAATGAAAAATCCATCCAATCATCGTTAAATAAGTTTTCTCCAAAAATACTAGGCATCAACATAAGTCATCTCTCCTTCTTAATCTATAAAATCTGTGTCAACCTGTTTCTTTGGAACCGGGATGTTTCAAGAACTCAAAGCCTTTGCTTTTTGTTCTTTTCCTTTGTTCTTGACTATGTTATACACCTATTATTAGCACTCGTCAATAGTGAGTGCTAATAATTTATAAAATGTTTATATTTTCCGAGCAGCTTCAAAGTACTTACCATATGAAACTCCATTATTTTGCAATAAATAACACTCCGAGTGTGCCAGGCCCACAATGTGATGAAATCACACCACCTGCTCTTGTCTCTATAATTTCCTTAAAAATGCCAAGAGAGGCTATGTAATCCCTTACCTCTTCAACTGTCTTAGCATCACATTCCGAATGTGTAATAAATACCCGATCCGGTATTGCGTTTTTCAGGTCCTCTTCCAGATCTTTTGCATAATTCTTTATGACTTTACCGATCTTACCTCTATATTTCCTGCTTGCATCCATTTTACCATCCTTTACAACGATCATGGGATGAAGCGCCAATGCTCCTCCGATAAGCGCAGAAACCGCATTGCATCTGCCACCTCTGTAAAGGTACACAAGTGTATCTACAACAAAGCTCGCTCTTACCTTCGGGATCAATTCATCAATTCCGGCTTTTATCTCCTCACGGGATTTCCCCTCTGCTGCCATAACTGCCGCCTCAACAACAAGCAGGCCTATTCCTGTGGACAGATTTCTTGAATCTATTATCGTAACCTTATCCTCTGCATCAAGTTCTTCTGCCGCCATTCTGATCACGTTGATTGATGTCGACATCTCACTTGATATGGAAAAGCATATGATCTCCCTGCCTTCATCAATATATGGCCGCATTATATTCATTGCTGTTTCTATAGATGGAGCTGAAGTCTTTGGTGTAGTCTTATTTTTATCAGCCCACTCATACAATGCGTGAATGTCTATCTGCGGTCCATCCTCCAGTTCTTCATCTCCTTTTACAATATGAAGCGGAATAATATCGATATCGTATTTCTTTAAAACTTCCTGTGACAAATCGCATGTGCTGTCAGATATAATTTTTACCATTTTAACACCTCCAGGCTTTCAAAAATCATTTTGTCCTTCCTTTCTGTTCTATTATACTATCTTATTTTATTATTTCAATTGCGGCATAAATATATTATTTTCATGCCCATATTCAATAGTTACATTTTCTTTTTATTACAGTATCAAAAAACGATATTTTCACCAAGGGGGGGGAAGCAACGTTCATTTTACTGTTGGCTGGCTCAGCTGGCTTTGTGCTATTGCCTTGTAGTAAACACAAATAGAAATGATTGCTGTAATCGCTTCCGTGATCCAAAACGCATTCCAGACGCCAACCGCTCCGAAAAGCCTGCTGAGAAAAAACGCAGTTGGGATGATAACCACAACATACCGGCAAAGTGAAATCAGTAATGAAGGAATGCCTTTTCCAAGTCCCTCCAGTGCGCCGGAAGATGTAACGGAAACCGCCGAGACAATAAAACCGGCGCCGATGATACGCAGGGCTGTTTTCCCGGTCTGGATTGTCGCTTCTGTGTGGGTAAACAGCCCCATAAGCTGGCCGGGGATTAGCAGACATATCACTGTTCCAAGCACCATAATGATACCGCTCATGCACAAGACGATTTTATAAATCTGGCTGACTCTTTTGTTCTCCCCCGCACCGTAGTTATAGCCTATCAATGGGCGCATCCCCTGAACAATGCCATTAGCCGGAAGATAGATGAATGTCTGCAATTTGTAATAGATTCCCAAAACAAGAATATACACCTCGGAATATGCCGCCAAAATAGCATTGAGCGCCGAAATCAAAAGAGATGGGAGCGCAAGATTCAAGGTTGCGGGAATGCCGATGGAGTATAGCTTTATTACCATCTTTTTGCTGAGCAAAATGTACTGCCTGCGGATATGCACGCGAATTGGCCGCACAAAATAAACGACCAGATAAATCGTAAGCGTCAAGGCCTGCCCGATGCCGGTTGCCAGCGCGGCGCCTTCGATTCCCATTTCAGGGAATGGACCATAGCCAAAAATCAGAACGGGGTCTAAGACAATGTTTATTATACACCCACACATCAGGCTGATCATAGTTGTTTTCATGTTTCCTACAGCTTGGAATATTTTCTCGAATGTAACACCAACAACGATAATCAATGTAAAAGAGAACGCAATAACAGAATAGTGGACGCCTAGTTCAATCACTGTCTTGGATGAAGTGAACATTCCTAAAAAAGCCGGCATCATTGTAATACCGCAGACTGTCAAAACAACGCCGTGAATCATGGCAAGCACAAGTCCCTGCGTGGCAGCTTGATCTGCTTTTTTGTTATCTCCAGCGCCTAGATAGAAGGCGATCACTGCGTTGATTCCAACGCCAAATCCAATTCCAACAGCATTGATAAAATTTTGAACCGGGTAAACCAGTGATAATGCCGTCATAGCTTCCTCGCTGATCTGCGCGACGAAAAAGCTGTCGATAATGTTGTATAGAGAATTAACCAGCATTGATAAAACCATAGGCATGGCCATGGATAAAATCAGCGGCAATACCGGTTTTTCTTTCATAAAAGTATCGTTCATCATTTCTCCTCCTTGGAACATGTTATAAGATATTTTTGTGGCGATACCATGCCATTATTATGAGAGCAATGAGCATAGTGGCGGTTTCCGCAACAGGAAATGCAAACCAGATTCCGTTCAGTTGGAATAATTTGTCCAGACACCATAAGGCCGGAACAAGGAAAAGCTGTTGTCTGCATAATTGAATCGCAATGCTGGAACCTACTTTTTCTGTCGCCTGAAAATAGGTGGAAATCATGGTAGAGAGACCGCAAAACAGATAGCTTGCAGCCATAATTCGCATAGCGGATATGCCAAAGGAGCGCATGGCTTTTGACGCTGTAAATAATTCCAAAAGCTGCGCCGGAAAGAAGTTGACGGTCAATGTTCCCAGTATCATCATACCGGAGACCAAAGCGGTTCCGTATCGGAAAGCGGAGTGCAGCCTATCTCTTTTTCCCGCACCGTAGTTAAACCGCATAATAGGCAAACAGCCCTGAATCAAGCCGTTTACTGTCATAACGATCAGCTGCTGCACCTTAAAATACGCACCGAAGAATGCAATCGCCGTATCGGAATACGCCACCAGAAACAGATTGACGAATGTCACCATAAACGAACTGAGGGCATTCATAATGAAAGATGGTAAGCCAAGAGCGAATATACGGGCAATCATCCACTTTTGTATATGAAATTCTTTGATCTTTATCCGCACTTTCTGCTTTTTGCCCAGCAGCAAGGCAAATGCCAAAATCATGGATAACAAATAGCCCGCAACAGTAGCCACCGCAGCGCCACGGATTCCCATAGCTGGAAAAACACCAATACCAAAAATTAGGAGTGGGTCAAATACAAAATTAACGACCACTCCTGCAATCTGGAACCACATAGGAGCAATCATGTTCCCGGTAGCCTGTATCATCTTCTGGATTGCGATATGCACCATGTTGGGAATTTGCATGAACGAACATACGCTCATATAGGCAAGACTCAACTGATAAATTTCTTCGTTATTGGTGAATGCCCTAAAGTAGGGTTTCATAATCAGTAATGACAGAAGATTGAGAAAAGCACCAATTCCAAAGGCCAGTAACAATCCATGTGTGACGGTAGTATTTGCCTCATTCTGCTTTCCCTGTCCAAGATACCCTGCAATCAGTACATTCACGCCAACGCCGATCCAGATAGATGTCGCATTCATCAAAGTTGTAATGGGAAACGACAGGGAAACCGCCGTCAAAGCATTTTCACTCAGCCGCGCTACAAACGCGCTGTCTATCAGATTATAGGAATATTGCAGAAACATAGAAATCAGCGGCGGTATCGACATTTGCCAGATGAGTTTTCCAACGGGCGCAACCGCCATTTTGTTATTTGTCTGCATGCTTTCCCTCTTCTCCACAAATTGTCCGAACATTATAGTCCTCCATTCTGCTAATACTTCCGAGATACAAGCAACAAAAAAGCCACACAACTATCACAAGATAGCTGTGTGGCAAAAAGATGACCGAATCCGGAAAAGTCCACTAAAATTTTGCGTTTATCATTATAGCGAACTTGAAGGAGACTGTCAAGCAGCACTCATTACGGAACTATGCAGAAGAGAGAAACTATATCTCTCTCCATGCTTATTAATACACATAAAGGTACATCGAAGCAAAAGGTTGAACTCTTCTCCCAACATAACATATGCCGAGAAAATTATTTCTTAATATTGATTCATGCTTTAGCACATAGCTGCCTTCTTTAAACTGTAACACGTAATTCGGCTGTTCCATTATTTGGCAAGCTTATCGATCCATGCAAACAATTCTTCCAGATCATAATCTCCGCTATGCGGTAATCCCCACGGCAATGAAAAATCCACTTCATAACCTTTGTTCTTTAACATTGTTGCCAATATTACAGGAATCGCAATCGAAGTATCTCTGTCAAAAGCTCCATGACGGATTCTCCAGTTTTTTGTCGTATCGGTCATATTGACCCCGATGGTGATCATGCTCTTATCTTCTGTTCAGCGTCAACCTCTAAAACGCTTCGCACTTCTTTAATCGCAAAACACTGACAGAATATGGCGGTGCCTCGTATACGAACTCTGAGGAAGCGCCATGCATATTCACGGTAATATTCTTCACCTTCTCCGGCTCTTCAAAGCTGTTTTCATCCCCCTTTTCACCGCTAAGAAGTGTTACTGTATAGTCGCTCTGTACCTGACAGTCCAGTGTAATGGAAACCGGATCCACATCTCCTGCAAAATTAACCGCCTTAATAATGATTTCGTCCTTGGTGTCAGTTACTACCGAAACAAAAGCAGGTCCGTAGGGAATCGAAATTTCCTTCTGAAGCTCACCATCAACATACAGACGAATCTGTTTTCCGTCCGTTTCATATCCAAAGCGGTGATATTCTCCCGGTTTTACTGAAATAGCAAAGTCCTCAGTCAGCTTGTTGTCATGCATATAGCCAAACTCTTCCAGTGAACATTGTCCTCCCTCATCTTCGGATCGCACCACATATTCTCCGCGATTTTGACCGAACATTTTCCAGACATAATAAGTAGGAATTCCAAGGCTCTGATGATTATTGAAACGAATCAGATTAGGATACCACGCTCTGTAATTTACATTTTCAAATAATGGAGCATAAGAGGCCAATGTTACGATATCCTGATTTTTCTCAATACCCATAAGGAAAGCCGCTTCTCCCAAAGCCGCATACAACTGTCCCATATAGTTGCCTTCGTTTACAGCCACCTCTCCTACAAAGATTTTTGGTCCCTTACGATCGTAGTCATCATAATAATTTACACGTTCTGCAAAGAACTCTGTTGTATTGTAAAAATGTTCATCCACGCACTCGGCAGGACAACCATTTTTCTCTACATGCTCATTGGCTATGGTTTTAATCTGGGGATACAGTTCCTTTACCTTCTTATAAATCATGTTGTATCGCTTTTCATAATCCGGACCCCAGTTTTCATTACCAATTTCCAGATAGGTCATTTTAAAGGGTTCCGGATGCCCCATAGAAGCACGAAGCCTTCCCCATTTGCTTTCCTTAGAGCCGATAGCATATTCAATGGCATCCAGTGTATCCTGTACCATTTCATCAAGAGCCTCTCCTTCCAGAAGGACACTCTTTCTTCCCTGACAGGTCATTCCGCAGTTACATACATACATGGGCTCCATCCCCAGATCCTCGCAAAGCTGCAGATATTCATGAAAGCCAAGTCATAATGTACTTCTGTAATGCCATACAAACAGCTTACTGGGTCTTTCCCATGCCGGACCTACCGTATCCCGAAATCTCATCGCTGTGGACGGTGTCGTTCCTTCCACAATACAGCCTCCGGGAAAACGCATAAACTTTGGACTCATTCCCTTAAGCTTTTCTACAAGATCTGTTCTGAGTCCATGCCCCATGTAGGTATTGTCAGGCATTAGTGAAATAAATCCCAGCAGAATCTCTCCGCCTTCTTTGCAGGAAATAGTAAGCTGTGCCTCGTGACAATCCTCAGCTGCTGTCAGCTTCATGTCATATCTTGTATACTCCTGACCGGAAACCACCAGACTGTTTCCAGTCAGTACTTTTCCCTGGTATTCGATCGCTATGTCCAGTCCTATTTCTTCCTTTGCTTTTGCAAATAAATACAAAGAGTAACTTTCTCCAGCCTTTACGGATATACCGCAGTAACCGGTATTAGTCAGAGATCCGTCCTTTTCAAACTGTATACGCAGAGCTGCGTCCCGATGTTCATTCAGGGTATCCGTCAGTTCCAGTTCCATCTTTGCATTGTGTGTATACCATGCCGGTATTTCTGTCTCCGAAATATTGTTACCCTTTACCCAGCGGCATAAGCTTCTCCGTTGCAAAACTCATCCAGCCATCCGGATACGGTTTTTACATGGATGCCATCCTCCTGCTGTATATAACCCTCCGGTAAAACGGAATCTTCGAAGCTTCTGTTTCGAAGCATTTCCGGATAAAGTCCTCCGTCTCCGGCACGGTTAATGTCTTCAAAAAAGATTCCGTATAAATCCCTGGCTGTCTCAAATCGTCTTTCCTTTGTTTTAATCTTTAACTTGCTCATTGTAGTCTCCTTTTTTACATTCCAAGAGTTTTGATCACTGCCTGTATATGCAATAACATAGATTATGATAACTCAAATGATCTTAATGCAGCATTTCCGTTACCGCGATAGGTCAGGTAAAGCGCCTGTATTCCATCCGGAATCGTAACCGGTGCGGTATACTTTTCCCAGACATTGGTATATTGAACCTCTAATGTCGCCAGTACCTCTCCATCCCATGCTGTCTTTACTTCAAAAGTGCCATCTGCATAGCCCCGGACCCAAATACTGATTTCACGAATATCATGGCAGTCAAAATATTTGAAGCCGATGGTAGTTGAATCTGTAATATTGGCAATATATCCAACCTCTTCGTCTCCATCCCTGCCGTCCTGCATTACTCGTGGAAAATTCCCTTCGCCCACATAAACTGATGGGGTATCGGTAAACAGATTACATGCAAGATAAGCGGGGTATTCGCCTTTACCCTCAAGCGGACCTCCATTTAAACCGCAGGAGGTAATTTTTACCTGTGGAATACTGCCGTCCGGCATAATCTGCAGCTTTTCAGCACATCCCTGTCTGCTGTACCAGGTATTATTGGTATGCCTGTGATAAAAAATGTACCAGTCCTCTCCGATCTGCACAATACTTCCGTGATTATTGGCACCGTAAGCTGTTGGCATATCTGCCGGCTTGTAGGTATCGATGTGCAGATCACAATTGCTGACAATAACTCCGCCATAGACAAAGTCCCTGGTAGGATTCTTGCTGGTGGCATAACATAATTCGTGCATTAATATGGATGAATAGACAAAATAATAGGTGTCACCTACTTTACGGATGGAAGGTGCCTCAAAAAACTCATGTCCCTCAAATCCGGTACCGGCACCATATTCACAGCCGGGGGCCACAAACACCGGAGCTTCCCTGATCGTCAGCATATCTGCTCCCAACACCGTAGCCATGGCTCCGGTACGGGATTTATCACCTTTTCCGCAAAATCCGGTATAAAGATATGTCACATCTCCTTCCGTCAGAACCCCCGGGTCAAACTGGGGCTCATCACCTTCCTTTTCGCCCAGACGTGTGCCATCTTCATAATGAACATAGCCATAAAATTCATACTTTCCTGCCGGAGTATCACATACAGCAACTGAAACTACCGAAACCTTGTCCAACACGTAATAAAGATAGTACCTTCCGTCCGGTCCCACCGTAACATCCGGGGCATACAGACACATTTTGCCTTCCGGGTTCAGTGGATCGGCTGTCTTCGGATAAATCACCCCCTCATATCTCCAGTTGCCCAGGTCATCGACCGGAGCTGACCAGCACACATAGTCTCCCATGCAGAAAACATATCCGTTAAAGTAATCATGGGATCCGTAAACATATACGCGATCGCCAAAAACATAAGGTTCTCCGTCCGGAATATACTCCCAGGACGGTAAATATGGGTTAAACGCTTGTTTTTTCACTTTGATATCCTCCTTTGCAAGCCTAATCCATGTACATTGTTTCATAAAGCAAATTACCGGGTGCTAGTTTAAGCCTTCAAGCTGACCACACGATCATAGCCATATCCTCGATCCGGATTCACTTCCTTTATGGCATCAAAGGTTCTATGGAACAGCTTAAAATATTCCTGCATATCCGCATTTTCCCAGAAGCCGCAAAGATTGGGCTCGTTCCATACTTCAATGGGCCATTGAATAACTTCCTCTTCTAAATCATGTTCCTATGCAGTCACGCATCAGATGTCTGACCGCTGCACGATCCGCAGCTCTGTGATGACGATTACCATATTAATCTGATACTATCACATTGATTTAAAGTTTCCAATGATTTATACTATAAGAAAATTGATATATCCTCTGATGTATCAGAGCGGAGATTCCAGATGACTGAAATTGAATTTGTCGGCTACAGTGCCGTTCACCCCTCAGATTTTATATATGATATTCCGAATGGCTTTACAGGCTATCTTCTGCTTCTTTTCGACTCTCCCTCGGAGCTGCTCATAGACGGAAGACTAATGCGGACAGCCGCCAATTCTGCTATTCTGTATACACCAGGAAGCAGGATTTATTACCGTGCTGCCGGTGAAGAATACCGGAATGACTGGATTCGTTTTCGTTCCGATCACTCCTTCGTGAAGCTGTTTCCGTTAACAAACACCCCATTTCCCGTAACAGATCCGGAATACTGTCATCAGCTTTTTAAATTACTAACCTGGGAGTCCGCCTTTTTCTCCTCTGAAAGCGAAGCAAACATTACTCACCTGCTGCGGGTTCTGTTCTCCAAATTAAGAGAAGGAATCCAGAATGAGACCCCGGGTATTCACGATCATGAGCTGATTGCATTGCATAAGATGATCTACAATAATCCTCAGCTTCCATGGAATATAAACATGATGGCTGCGAAGCTTCACTTAAGTCCCAGTCATCTTCAGACTCTCTATCACCGCAAATTTGGCTCCTCCTGCATGGACAATGTCATCGAAGGACGTCTGCGCCGTGCACAGGATTTATTAGAGTGCAGCGAATACTCCATCCGCGACATTTCCGAGCAATGTGGTTATAATAATGTAGAGCATTTCTGCAGACAGTTCCGTCAGCATAACGGCTGTACCCCTGGACAATACCGGAAAAATGCATCAGCGGGAAGCAACAAAAGACTTCTCACCCACAATACCCTGGGAGGAAGGGAGTTTGAGAAGATTAATCGAAATCATCCGGTTGCGGAATCTTTTCCGTAAGTTCTCCTCCACCGGCATACATTCTTCCAAGACCGCATAAAATTTTATCAGAACATGTATAAATTCTTCTTTTTCCCATTGCAAATCCCCCATTTTCCTGTATGATAGAGATAGATTAACAGTAAGGAGGCATACAGTTATGTTGCAGATTAAAAATCCGGTTTTGCCGGGATTTAATGCAGATCCATCCATTATCCGTGTGGATGATACATATTACATTGCGAACTCTACGTTTGAGTGGTTTCCGGGAGTTCGTCTGCACGAGTCAAAAGATTTAGTACATTGGAATCTTCTTCCATCCGCATTGTCCACGACGACATTGCTTGATATGAAAGGAAATCCGTCATCGGGAGGTATCTGGGCGCCTGATCTTTCCTATGCAGATGGAAAATTCTGGCTGATTTATACGGATGTAAAAGTAACCGAAGGACCGTTCAAAGATATGATCAATTATCTGACAACGGCAGAAGATATCCGCGGACCATGGTCGGATCCGATCCGTGTCAATGGTGTGGGATTTGACGCATCGTTGTTCCATGATGATGACGGACGCAAATACCTTGTTCAGCAGACATGGGATCATCGCGAATACCACCATGCTTTTGACGGTATTACAGTGACAGAATTTGACACAGAGACAATGAAATTAAAACCGGAGACAGCACGTACGATCTACGCCGGAACGGACGTCAAACTGGTTGAGGGACCACATTTGTATAAGATCAACGGATATTATTATCTGTTTGCTGCACAGGTGGAACCGTTTGGACACATCAGGAAGTAGTAGCTCGTTCAAAGACGTTAGATGCGTTGAGTTTTGAGGCAGAGCCTGGCGATCCGTTTATTACAAACTTTGATACGCCGGAACTTGAGATCCAGAAGCAGGGACATGGTGCTCTCGTAGAGACTCCCGGCGGTGAGTGGTATTATGCAAGTTTGTGTGGAAGACCGTGGCACCACGAAAATGAAGTTCGATCGACCCACGCGGCTGGTGTCCGCTTGGCCGTGAGACGGCAATTCAGAAAGTATACTGGGATGAAGAAGGCTGGCCTCGTATCGAGGGCGGACATGGCGGAAAAGTGCTTGTGGATGCGCCGAAAGATGCAATCTTGACAGAAGCACCGGCAGATCATTCGATGCATGATGAATTTGACACACCAAAACTTCATGATGAGTGGAATACCCTCCGCGTACCATTTACCGAGGAAATGGGTACGACAGGGGATGGCAGGCTGACATTGGTCGGAAAAGGATCCCTCTGCAATAAGCATGAGCTTTCGTTGGTAGCAAAACGCTGGCAGGCATTTAACTTTGATGCCGAAGTGAAAGTGAAATTTGATCCGTTCAACTATCAGCAGATGGCTGGATTGACAAATTTTTACAATGATAAGCACTGGTCATTCGCTTTCGTTACATGGAATGAGAAAAATGGCCGCGTGATCGAAGTGGCAGAGTGCAATCGTGGTGGATATCGTTCGTTCCTTCGCGACGATGCGATTCCGGTACCGGATGATGTTGAATTTGTATGGCTTCGCACAAAAGTAAGAAAGCAGTCTTACAGCTACGAGTATTCCTTTGACGGAAAGAACTATACAGAGATTCCGGGCACACTGGATGCCGCTGTATTGTCCGATGATTACGTACTCCAGTCATACGGTGGATTCTTCACCGGAGCATTTGTCGGCATGGCATGCGTGGACTACTCCGGATACGATCAGACAGCAGAATTCCGCAGTTTTGACTATAAAGAACTGGATTAATCAATAGCAAGAGCCTTTTTTAAACCAGGCTCAATCAGATGGCTGGCGATGCCGCAGATGATTCCGGGAAAAAGGACGAAAAGTCCGGGAACCAGGAAGACGATGAGGCAGGCGCCGGCCATTGTAAATAATAAGATGAAAGTTTCTTTGATGTGACCTGCCATCAGGCGCACGGAGAGCAGAAGAACTGCCGGAAATGAAGCGCGCAGGTGTGAGTGGAAGTTTGTGTGTGACCGCGCGAGATACAATGATAAAGCGCCGTCAAAGAAGCCCCTGAAGTGTATGGTATAGTCATTTTGAAAACGCTGAATTTCTGTTATCATACCATGAAATGGGATAAATTAAAAAAGGAAACCTTATTCTTTGTATTTTCGTATAATAATCATATAACTTATAAACAATAAAACAGCTGCGCTGGTCCAGGCACAAATTTCCGCATAAAAAATTCCGTCTTCACCGATCAGTTTTGGTAACAATAATGCAACACTGACACGCATCACAAATTCTGCAATGCCACTGGCGAGGGGAATCAGGGTATTACCCAGACCCTGAATCGCCGAACGATATACATACAGCAAATACAGTACCCATAGAAAAATTGCCATAATAAACAAATATTTATATGCAATGTCTAACACCTGTCGGATCTGTTCCGGTTCGCCGGATACAAACAGTGACAATATATTGCGTCCGAATAACACCATCACACCTGAGATCACAACAGCAGTAAGCAATGCCATATAAGTTCCGCTATGCACACCTTTCCGGATTCTCTGATATTTCTTTGCACCAAGATTCTGGCCTACATAGGTTGTAATTGCATATCCGTATGAAACGGCAGCCATCTCTAAAACTCCATATAATTTGTTTGATGCTGTAAATCCAGCCACAAACAGGAATCCAAATCCATTGACTACATACTGTACTGTAAGCCCCCCTACAGAGATGATCACATTCTGGATTGCAAGAGGAGTCGCCACTTTCAAAAGCCGCAGACTCATTGCCGGCTGTCTGTAGAAGTCCTGTTTTTCCAGTCGGATATCCGGAATTTTCCGTAACACCATCAGACAGTACAGGGCTGAAAATCCCTGTGCGATGACTGTCGCCACTGCTGCTCCGGCTACACCCCAGCCAAAAACTGCCACAAATAACAGGTCCAGTCCCACATTGATCAACGCTGCTACGGTCATTGCTATCAGTGGAGATCTGCTGTTACCCAGTGCTCGAAGAATCGCTGCAAATATATTATAAGCCGCTATGATCGGAATTCCGGCAAAGATCAGCCGAAGATATAGCATTGTCAGGTCAATGACATTATCCGGTGTCTGTAAAAACAAAAGAACATGATAAACTGCCCCTTCACTTACCGCAAGTACAATCACAGAAAGCAGTGCTGTCATGACATAGCTTTTCGCCACCGCGCATTTCAGATTTTCTTTTTCCCTTGCTCCATAAAACTGAGCTACCAGAATAGAAAAACCCTGTGTGATACCTGTCATGATACCGAACACCAGCCATACCAGCCAGTCTCCGGCGCCTACTGCCGCCAGTGCTTCAACCCCTACCACCTGTCCGACGATCATGGTATCTGCCATCGTATAAAACTGCTGAAAGATATTTCCAAGCATCAGTGGTATGGCAAAAGTAATGATCAGTTTTCCAGGTGATCCAGTGGTCATATTTTTTTCATTTGTTCCCATAAGAATCTCCTTTTTCTTTTCATCCTTGTCCGATTATTTTACATAGGACTCTGCCAAAACGCAATCCATCACAGAACTCTTTGGTATATCGCCCCGGGTTTTTACGGATACCACCGGAAGTGTTCCTCCCTGGACACGTACCGTGCTGGTCACGATCCTGGTTGGATCGGTCACCTCTTTCTTTCCATAATCTGCTCCTCTTTTACAGGTATTTCCCGTAACTTTTTCCACTATCCCATCCTTTATTATGACCTGAAGCTGACATCCCATGGGGCAGCCAATACAGGTCAGTTTTCTCTCTTCCATGGTCTATTCCTCCTCTATACTGATGGTGATTATATCCTTTTTCCCGGCTTTTTTCAGCTCTTCTTTCTCAAAGGGAAAGTTGGCAAACTGGAATTTGACTATCAACTGATAAACATTTCTTCATATGGCTACACCTCGTTCTTTGTTATTTCTTTTCATCAAGCAAAATAACACCTTGCGCCGGATTTTTATCAATTGCACCAACTATCTCATGTGGAACATATGGCTCTTCAAGATATGCAAGGTCTTCGGCAGTTAATTTAATGTCAAATGCTCCGGCTGAATCATCCAGATACTGCGTTTTGGTTGCCCCAATAATAGGCGATAGAATTCCCTTTGCCCACTGCCATGCAATGGCTATCTGGGACATTTTGCAGTTATACTTTTCGGCAAGCTCCGCTACACGTTTAACTATCTGCATGTCTTCCGCTTCAGTCTTATCATATTTTCCCATGGCAACCCTATCCGTGGTTCCACGAAGAGACTCTGATTTCCACTGTGGTCTTGCCAGATGTCCGGCTGCAAGAGGGCTATACGGCATTAACGAAACTTTCATTTGCTTACAAATTGGTAGCAATTCTCTCTCATCCTCTCTGTAAAGCAAATTATAATGATTCTCCATCGCAGAAAATGGTGTCCATCCATTGTCTCTTGCGGCTAACTGCATATTATAAAACTGATATCCATACATGGCAGATGCACCAAGTGCCCTGACCTTTCCTGCTTTTACCAGATCGTGCAGTGCCTCCATAGTTTCTTCAATTGGTGTATCATAGTCAAATCTATGGATGATATATAAATCAAGATAGTCGGTTCCAAGACGTGACAGAGTTCCATCTATTTCCCTCATGATTGCCTGTCTTGATAAACGACCTTCATTAAAATATACCTTGGATGCAATCACAACCTGATTTCTCGCTACATTTTTCTTCAATGCTTTACCTAAATATTCCTCACTTGTTCCTGCTGAATATCCATTTGCTGTATCAAAAAAAATTATATCCCAAATCAAGTGCATGCTTGATAACATTCTCACTTTCAGCTTCATCCAACGTCCAGTCATGCATGGTTCCAGCTTTCCCAAAACTCATGCAGCCCACACATAATTTTGACACTTCTATATCTGTATTTCCGAGTTTACCGTATTCCATAGTGCTCTCCTTATCTTAATCCAGCGTACTCTTTCTCCGATACCGCCTCACACCACTCATTGGAACAATCCACTCCCGGCACCTCAATTGCCAGATGGGAAAACCATTCATCCGGTGCTGCGCCATGCCAGTGTTTTACATCTACCGGAATGTTAATACAGTCACCCGGTTTCATTTCTACCGCATCCCTGCCTTCTTCCTGATAAAACCCTCGGCCGGCTACACATACTAAGATCTGCCCGCCACCGCTTTTTGCATGATGAATATGCCAATTATTCCTGCATCCGGGTTCAAATGTCACGTTGAAAATGCCAACCTGTTCTGTGGTTATCGGTGCAAGGTAGCTTTGTCCAACAAAATATTTTGCAAATGCATCATTTGGCTCTCCAATCGGAAATACCATCGATTTCGCATGTGCTCTCATACCTTCATCTTCATATGGAAGATCTCCTTCCTTCGGCTGCCATACTTCCTTTGCCAGATTAAAAACTGCCCAGCCCTTTGGCCAGCCCGTATAGAATGCCACATGAGTAATAATCGCTGCGATTTCCTTTTGTGTTACACCATGTTCTTTTGCATTCTGTAAATGATATATTAAAGATGAATCCGTTATCCCGGAAGACATCAACGCCACCACTGTTATAATGCTTCTGGTCTTAAGATCGATATCCTGGTTATTCCAGTTCTCACCAAAAAGAATATCATCATTAAAATGCGCAAATTCCAGCGAAAACTCTTTCAAAGCATTCCTTCCTGCTGTTTGTGTAATTCTTTTCATTTCATCCACCTTCCTTACGAAATACTTTTTATCCACTCTGCAATTTCCTGCTTTGTAGCCTTATTAAGTACTTTACCTTCTACTATCTCTGCATCAGGTGCAGATGGCTTAAGCTCACTTACCGTATTTCCAAATCCACTTCCACCGGAGGTTGCAAACAATACAATCTTTTTGCCGGAGAAATCATATTTCTCCAAAAAATGTATTAATAATTGCACCTAACAGCAACGGAACTACCATTAAACCACCAGGAATTTTTTTCACGCTTTTCAGAATGTTCATTCTAGTATCCCCCTTATGTTAAATTATATTTTTTATTTTGCAGCGATCAGTCTTAAAACGTTATCTACTGTATAAGCCAGGTTCTCCTTGCTGTGATGACGGCTTATGGAGAAGTCCTGAGGCAAACGGTTGATAGGGAATACGGCAGTTACACCCATTTCGTATGCCTTATCGATTTCTGCATCATCTGCACCGCCTACAACAGCGATCACATTTTTATCCTGTTTCTTTGCATTCTCTTCCTTCACCTGTGCTGTTACCACAACATCGCTCATCCTTGCAAGCTTTCCAGCCTGTTCCTTTACAAGATAAGCAGAATTCGACTGCCACGCTTCCGGAAGCTGTACCTCAAGATCCGGTACACAGATCAGCTTTCCCGTACATTGTCATCTTCAATGCATCATTTGCATTGTTTGCCTGCTTCTTTAAATCATCAAGACCTTTCTCTGAAAAATCAATCTTCAAATTCTGATCTGCTGGATTCTGAATCTTTGAACAGTCATACGTCCAGATATATGTAATTCCATCATCTGTTGTCCCTTTAAACTGTACCTTTTTATTGTCTCCTGCAACGGTCTTAAACTGTTCCTTCGTAATAATTCCATCCTCCGGAATCTCATTCATATCCGCAAGTGTTGCTGTCTTGCCG
>ENA-OQIO01000089-OQIO01000089.1-human-gut-metagenome-genome-assembly--contig:-NODE-89-length-42085-cov-2.498117_pt1 | contig 42085 bp, 42 predicted proteins | sample MGYA00242573_ERZ504737 | MGnify/ENA primary metagenome ERZ504737 (study PRJEB26092, sample SAMD00036203) | human gut metagenome | host: Homo sapiens | study: EMG produced TPA metagenomics assembly of...
TATCAGGATTGTAAAATCAAGCTCGAAGCAGAGCAGAGAAGGGTGCTTGATTTAACCACACAGCTAAAAAGCGGTGAAGAAGATAAAGAAAACAATGAAAGTAATGAGAGTGGGAAAAAGTACGGGGAATTACTGACCCTGCGGCAGGAAAAGGAAGTCTGTCAGAAGCAGTATCAGAACGAAAAGAAGGAACTGGATTTGCGGATTGCGGTCAATGAGCGGGCGGCAGGTGCAGTAAAAAAGATTGCGGCAAAGAGCAGCGAAAAAGAAAAGCAGTATCAGTGGGTACGGGCACTCAGCAATACGGCAAACGGTGCATTGAGCGGTCAGGACAGAATTATGCTTGAAACATATGTCCAAACAGCTTTTTTGACCGTATTATTATCCGGGCCAATACCCGCTTTATGCAGATGACATCGGGACAGTTTGAACTGGTGCGCGCAAAAGACGGCAGATAATCTAAGAGCGCAGAGCGGACTGGAATTAAACGTGATTGACCACTATAACGGCAGTATCCGTAGTGTCAAGTCCTTATCGGGTGGAGAGTCCTTTAAGGCATCTCTTGCAATGGCACTGGGATTATCCGATGAAATCCAGTCGCAGACGGGTGGTATCCAGATTGATACAATGTTTATTGATGAAGGGTTTGGCTCATTGGATGAAAATTCACTGGAACAGGCGATTGATGTTTTACTGCGGTTATCGGAGAGCAACCGCCTTGTGGGAATTATCTCCCACGTCGGCGAATTAAAGGAGCGTATCGGACGGCAGATTGTTGTTACCAAGACACCGGACGGCGGAAGCCATGCCAGGATTGTTGCGGATAACTAAGAACAGCTGTGTATTTTACAGCTTCTTATAAACCGTAAAATACATAGTGATAAAGCAGGCGGCTCCGCCGATAAAATTGGAAACCGGTTCTGCCCAGAATACGCCGTTTACACCAAGTGGCGTGAGCGGAAGCAGATAGATTAACGGAATCACAATAATAACCTTTCTTAAAAGCGAAAAGAAAATGGCATTTTTGGATCTGCCAAGTGCCGTAAAAACGGATTGCCCCGCAAATTGAAAGGACATCATAAAAAATCCGAAAAAGTAAATGTGCATACAGGCGGCACCCAGTGAGAGCAGTTCCGGTGTCGAATCAAAAAGCAGGATAAATTGTCTGGCAAAAATCATGGTTAAAATCCATGCCGCTACGGTATAGATAAGCAAAGCCACAGACATATAGCGGATGGTCTGCTTTACCCGGCTGTTTTTATCCGCACCGTAGTTAAAGCTAAGAATCGGCTGGGCACTGTTGGAAATACCGCTGACCGGCATTTGAATCACTTCGCGCACGGAGTTAATAACGGTCATGGCGGCGATGTATAAGTCCCCGCCGTGTATGGACAGGCTGGCATTGCCCGCCATCTGGACGGCACTGTTGGTTATGGACATGGTAAAACCGGAAAGCCCCAGTGCGAGGATTTTGCCGATACGTTTTCTGCCCAATACAAACTGTTTTGGAGATAGCCGTATTATTGTTTTTTTGCCGGTCAGAAGTGAATGTCCATAAGGCGGCAATAAACTGTGAAATGACCGTTGCAAGAGCCGCACCCCGCACTCCCATGCCCAGTAAAAAGATAAAAACAGGGTCTAGCAGCAGGTTGCAGACCGCACCAATGGAAACGGTCAGCATGCCGGTTTTTGCAAAGCCCTGCGCATTGATAAATGAATTTAAGCCAAGGCTTAACATTACAAAAACAGAACCGCACAGGTAGATGGTAATGTATGAATCGGCATAACGGAAGGTGGCTTCGCTTGCGCCGAGCAGATATAAAAGCGGACGTTTCAAAAACAGCCCCGTTATTGTAATAAACAGGCCGAACAACAGTAAAAGGACAAAGCTGTTACCGAGGATTTTTTCGGCTTCGGCATCATTTCGTTTCCCGCGTTCAATGGAAAAAAGCGGTGCGCCGCCCATGCCGACAAGGTTGGCAAAAGCAATGGTAATCGTACAGATTGGAAAGGCAACACCAAGACCAGTCAGCGCATTGGTAGAATCAAAGGGGATTCTTCCGATAAAAATACGGTCAATAATATTGTATAAGACATTGATTAACTGTGCCAGTGTCATAGGAAGCGCAAGACGCAGCATGTGTGCGGGAATGCTTCCGGTTGAAAAATCGTTTTCAGCTGTTGGATTCACAAAATCACTCCTTCTGTAATAATGCATGTATACACAGTATAGCACACTGGCTTAAAAAATTTAAGGTTGACTGCCGGATTTTCTTTATGTTATGATGTTTACAGATAAAAGGGAGTAGCTTGCATATACGGGCAGTATATGTAACGTGATTTCGTCAGTACGGGAAAATAGATTTCTCCGGAGCACGTTGTAGGAAGCGAGACTTTTATTGTAACGATTGTGTTGCAATAAAGTCTCGTTTTTCTTTATTGCAGGCAGAAAAAGGAGGAAAGAATGAATCGGAATTTAAAAAACGAGGAAGTTAAAAAGTATATTACAATTGGGGCAGTGTTGATTATTCTATATTGGGCATTACAGAATTTACAGCTGATTTTTTCAGTGATGTCAAAGATTCTGACACTGTTTATGCCTTTTTTAATCGGCGGGGTCATTGCATTTATTATGAATGTGCCAATGAAGCAGATTGAACGGCATCTTTTTCAGAAAGAACAGTATCAGACTGAAAAATTTGCGGCACTTAGAAGAACATGTGCATATGTCCTGACATTACTGGCAATTATTGTAATTCTGGCAGCAGCTATGGTTATTGTGATTCCGCAGCTGGTATCTACAATTGCAGATATTGTAAAGCTGATTCCGGGACAGTTTCAAAATGTGCAGCAGTTTTTGATGGAGCAGGCCAAAGCCTATCCGCAGATTGAACAGCAGCTGGCTTCGGTGCAGATTGACTGGGAATCGCTGTTAAAATCAGCAATGGATTTTGTAACTGCCGGTACAAAGGGAATTATCAGCGGCGGAATCGGTGCAGTGACAAGTATTGTATCGGGTGTGACGAATTTCTTTATTGGATTTATTTTTTCTATTTATGTTTTGTTTCAGAAAGAAACACTTGCAAGGCAGACGAAGAAAATTCTGTATGCATTTACAAAAGAAAAAACAGCCCAAAAAGTACTTCGTGTGGTACGGCTTGCCAATACGACATTTGCAAGCTTTTTGTCAGGACAGTGTCTGGAAGCGTGTATTCTTGGAACGATGTTCTGTGTAACCATGCTGGTTATCCGTCTCCCGTATGCGCTGTTAATCGGTATTGTTATTGCCATTACAGCGCTGATACCGATTGTAGGTGCTTTTATCGGTTGTGTTGTGGGAATTATACTGATAGGGCTGGTAAATCCGGTCAAGGCAGTGATATTTGTGATTATGTTTTTCGTTTTACAGCAGATTGAAGGAAATCTCATATATCCGCATGTAGTCGGCAGCTCAGTGGGACTGCCGGGAATGTGGGTATTAATGGCAGTAACAGTCGGCGGAAGTTTGTTTGGTATCGTGGGAATGCTGACCTTTATTCCGATATGTTCGGTGTGTTATGCACTGTTCCGGTTATTTGTCAACGAAAGGCTGAAAGAAAAGAGGGAAATATGACAATTATTATACAGTTGGTATTACTGGTAATCGGGTTTGCCGCACTTGTAAAAGGGGCAGACTTTTTTGTGGAAGGCAGTTCGGCCGTTGCGGGGAAGTTGAAAATTCCGGGTGTGGTCATCGGTCTTACAATTGTAGCAATGGGGACGAGTGCGCCGGAGCTGGCAGTCAGTGTATCTGCGGCAATAGCGGGTTCTAATGAAATCGCAATCAGTAACATTATCGGGTCAGATATTTTTAACCTGGTGCTGATATTTGCAATCTGCGCCGTGATTACACCGGTGACAGTGGATAGGGGCATTATGAAGCGGGATTTTCCGTTTTCAATTATTGTTTCCGTGATACTGGCAGTCATGATTGCAGATTATGTATTTACAGGGCAGAAGGTCTTTACTGCGGATGGTATACTGCTTTCAGGAACAATTGGCAGATTGGATGCGGTGATTTTGATTCTGCTGTTTATTGCGTATCTTGCCTTTACGGTTCTGATGGCGCTTAAAAATAAAGTGGAGGATGAAGAAATTGCGGAACTTCCGGCGTGGAAGTGCGCAGTGTACATTCTTGGTGGTGCAGCTGCGATTATTATCGGCGGACAGCTTGTTGTAAACAGTGCAAAAACCATTGCACTTGCCTGTCATATGACAGAAACGCTGGTGGGGCTTACGATTGTAGCATGGGAACATCACTTCCTGAACTGGTCACATCTGTGGTTGCGGCAAAAAAAGGACAAAACGGTATGGCGGCAGGTAATATTATCGGTTCCAATATCTTTAATATTCTGCTGATTTTAGGCGTGTCAGCTTTTATTCATCCGATTCCGGTGATAACGGAGTCGTTGTATGACACGGTTATTTTAATCGGCCTGAGTATTATTATTTATATTTTTGCCGCAACAGGTGACAAAATAGAGCGGAAAGAGGCATTGCCATGATTGGTGCGTATATTTTGTATATGATTTATGCAGTTTCGCGCGGTATGGGGTGGATATAAAGAAAAAAGTGTGTTATAATGCCTGTCTGAGGGAGTTGGGGAATACAAAGAATTCAGCACAGAATCAGACTGTGTTTGGATAAATGAAAAAAATAGGAGAAAGACTCATGGAAAAATTTTTTAAGGTCAAAGAGCATGGCTCGACAGTGAAAACAGAAGTGCTTGCCGGAATTACAACTTTCATGGCGATGGCGTATATTCTCATGGTTAATGCAAATATGTTTTCAGAACTTGGCGTTGTATCATATAATGCCATTTATATCGCAACAGCAATTTCAGCCGTTGTCGGTACATTTTTAATTGCATTCCTCGCAAATCTTCCTTTAGGATTGGCATCCGGTATGGGACTGAATGCATTTTTTGTGTACACAGTCTGCTTTACATTCGGATTATCTTATGCAAATGCACTGATTCTTGTATTGTTAGATGGTGTAGTATTTATCATCCTGACACTGACCGGTGTCCGTAAGATGTTATTTGATGCTATCCACAGTGTGTCAGAATGGCAATTTCAGCCGGTATCGGTCTGTTTATTGCATTTTTGGGATTACAGGATGCGGGAATTATTGTTCCTTCAAGCTCTACCTGTGTCAACCTGACAAGCTTTAACCTGTTTAACGGGAATGCAACCTGGGCAGAAATTATGCCAAAGCTTGTTACAATTGCGGCGCTGATTATTATTGCCGTATTATCTTACAAAAAAGTAAAGGGTTCTGTTTTATGGGGAATTCTCGGCGGAACAGGTCTTTATTATATCCTTGGCTGCACCATTCCGGGATTTTACAAAGGATTTGCGGCAAATATGAACTTCAATCCGTTTACTGCATTCGGTGACTGGGGTTCACAGGCATTTTTAAAGGTATTTACAGACGGCTTCGATTTTTCAGGCTATCTGGCAACCCATTCTACAGCAGATTTAGTGATTCTGATGATTACAACAGCACTTGCTTTCTGCATGGTAGATATGTTTGATACACTTGGTACACTCTACGGTGCATGTTCAAGAGGAAATATGCTCACAGAAGAAGGCGAAGTACCGAACTTTGAAAAGGCGATGTTATCCGATGCGATTGCAACAGTAACAGGTGCTATCTGCGGTACTTCTACGGTTACAACCTTCGTAGAATCCTCTGCCGGTGTTGCAGAAGGTGCAAGAACAGGTCTTGCGGCATTTACAACAGGGGTGTTATTCTTCGTTGCAATGTTTTTAAGCCCGGTTGCAGTACTGATTCCGACTTGTGCGACATCAGCAGCACTGATTTATGTCGGCGTATTGATGATGGGTGGCGTTGCAGATATTGAATGGCATAAGCCGGAAGTAGCCGTACCGTCATTTATGACAATCGCGATGATGCCATTTGCCTATAATATCAGCTACGGTATTGCATTCGGTCTGATTACGTATGTATTTATCTGTATTTTTACAGGCAGAGTAAAGGAAATTAAGCCGTTCACATGGGTTGTCGGCGCGTTATTTGCGATTATGTTCTTTATGACACATTAATTGATGTGTCGTCCTGCTGGGCAGAAACACAAGCCTGCAGAAGATGATAAAAATATAAAAAAATGCCAAAGGAGGCAGCCGTGTTGCAGATTGCAGCAGCTGTCTCCTTTTTGCATTGTAAGGAGGAAAAGCGATGGGCATAAAAGAAATTTTAGTGTTTTTGATTTTATTTGGTGCCAATCTTTTACAGGCAATTACAGGCTTTGCGGGGACATTGATTTCCATGCCGCCGACTATGAAATTAATCGGTGTGGACGAAGCAAAGGCACTGCTAAATGCAATTGCACAGATTTCCAGTCTGATGATTGTAATTACCGGATTCCGGCATATTAACTGGAAGGAATTTTTTAAGATGTTTGTGCTGATGGCAGCCGGTATGGTTGTGGGAATGAAAATATTTGAAGTATTTCCGATGCAGCAGCTTCTGACATTTTACGGCATTATGATTATTGTGATTGCGCTGGATAAGCTGTTTGTGAAAAAACAGCTCAGACTTCCGGCTGTACTTATGTTGTTTGTCATCTTTGCCGCGGGTATTATTCACGGAATGTTTGTATCCGGCGGGGCTTTGCTTGTCATTTATGCGGCAGGGGCATTAAAAGATAAGGAGGAATTCAGGGCAACTATTGCGTTAATCTGGTTGACGATTGGCTGTTACATTACAGGAATCCAGTTTCAGGCGGGACATTTTAACAGCCATGTGTGGTTTTTGTTAATAGCAGGAATTATTCCTGTTTTTGCAGGTACATGGATTGGCACAAAGCTGGTAAAGAAGCTGCCACAGGAAATTTTTATGAAAATGACATACATTTTATTACTGCTGTCAGGAGTCATGGCGATTGTATAAATAAAGGAGGGCAGGATATGAGTGTAGTTTTAAAAGAAGCCATCCGGCAGGCGGGCTGTGCAGATATTAAGCTGGTCGCCGGAAAAAACGGTCTGACCAATGCGGTCGAATGGGTGCATATGGTAGATACAACAGAAATTGCCGATTTTTTGTCCGGTGGGGAAATTGCATTTACAACAGGAATCGGTGTCGGTGAAAAAATGTCTTTGCTTGCGCTGGTGGATCGGGTCTATAAAAATCATGCCAGTGCAATGGTAGTAAACATCGGACCTTATGTGGCTGAAATTCCGCAGGAGGTTATTGATTTTGGCAATGCACACGATTTTCCGGTTTTTGAAGTGCCGTGGAGTGTGCATATGGCAGATATGATGCGGATGATCTGTTTTACAATTACGCAGTCCCAGCAGCGCGCAATGCAGTTGTCGGCAGCATTCAGTTATGCTATATTTACGCCGAAGCAGGAAGAACTATACGTATCGGCACTCATGCAGAAAGGCTACTTCGCCGAGTGGAATTACGTGGTTGTGATGATGGACATCTGCGACCGGCTTGAAAATGAAAAGGAAGAAATATTTTATGCACCGATTTTAAAAGACCGTCTGGAGCGTTTTGCACAGAAAGCGGCGCGTGTGATGGAGCAGGAAAAACATGATGTTGTTGTATTTACGGAAAATGACAGAATTTTAATGGTATTTAGTGACATGAAGGAAGAAAAAGCAGCTGAATTTGCAGAGACTGTCAAAGAACAGATTGTATCGTTATTGAAAAACACGGAATCTATATTTGTTGGTGTTGGAAGTACCGCAGCGGGTTTCCGCCGTCTGTCAAAAAGCTATCAGATTGCAAGAAAAATTGTGGATTTGTCAAAAATGGAAAACGAGGAAGATACGACAAGAACGTATGCATCCATGGGTGTGAACCGCCTGTTGTTTAATATAGAAAATACAGACTGCTTTGAAGAATATTATCAGGATACCATCCGGCCGCTGGATGAATATGATGCGTTAAATAACAGTAATCTGGTGGAAGTACTGGACTGTTATATGAAGCACAACGGTAGTGTACAGGATACGGCAGAGGAGCTGTTTGTGCATCGGAACACAGTCAATTACAAAATCAAGAAAATCGAAGCCCTTTTAAATGTGGATATTACAAAGTTTTCAGTCCGCAATGAACTGGCACTGGGGCTGTTGGTCGCTAAATTAAGGAAGTTTTCAAAATAAATAAAGTAAATCCGGACTTTGTGCTAAGGCACAAAAAGGTTTAGGCTTTAAACTATTGTATTTGGCGGTAAAAAATGTAAAATAAAATCATCAGTTAGATAACAGAAATGACAAAGGCGTCAGAAACTCCAAATGGAGAATCTGGCGCCTTGTTGTTTTTTTCTGCATAACAGAAATTATTTTTTCAGGAGGACAAACAAATGGGAAATTTAACAGGAAAAGAAGTAGCACAGATGCACAAGGATTATGTAATGCAGTCATGGTCAAAATCAGGTGTAGATGCATTACCGGTTGAAAAGGCAAAGGGAATTTATTTCTGGGATTATGATGGAAAGAAATATGCAGATATGGCTTCCCTTTTAGTCTGCTCAAATCTTGGACATGAACTTCCGGAAATTGTTGAAGCAATTAAGGAACAGGCAGATAAGATGTGCTTTATGGCACCGGCGTATGCTTCAGAGCCAAAGAGCAAGCTTGCAAAGATGTTAGTTGAAGCTGCCGGAGCAGATCATTTTAAGAGAGTATTCTTTACAAACGGCGGTGCCGAATCAAATGAAAATGCAATTAAAATGGCACGTATGGTAACAGGAAGAACAAAAGTATTCTCATGCTATAGAAGCTATCATGGCGCAACACTCGGTGCTTCCAATGCTTCCGGTGACTGGAGAAGATTTGCCGCAGAAATCGGCGGTGCAAACGGATTTGTAAAATTCATGAATCCGCAGATGTACAGAGACGGTTATACATACGGTGTTGATGATGAAGTCGTTACAAAGAAAGCACTTGCAGATCTGGATTTGCAGTTAAGATATGAAGGCCCGCAGAATGTAGCCGCAATCCTGATGGAATCTATTGTCGGTGCAAACGGTGTGATTTTACCACCAAAGGGTTATATGGAAGGTGTCAGAAAGCTTTGTGACAAGTATGGTATTTTAATGATTTGCGATGAGGTTATGGCAGGCTTCTTTAGAACCGGTAAGTGGTTTGCATGGCAGAACTTCGATTTCGTACCGGATATGATTACATTTGCAAAAGGTGTTACCTGCGGCTATGTACAGCTCGGCGGCGTTATTGTAAATAAAAAGGTTGCAGATTATTTTGAAGAAAATGTATTACAGTGTGGTCTTACTTATTCAGGACATACACTTGCCTGTGCCGCCGGTGTTGCAGCACTGACTTATTACAAGGAACACAACATTGAACAGCATGTAGCCGAAATGCATGAAATCGTTGCACCGTTTATGCAGAAGATGGTAGAAAAGCATAAGTGTGTCGGTGAAGCAAGATGTATCGGATTATTCGGCGCGCTCGAAATGGTTAAAAATAAGGAAACAAGAGAACCGTTACAGGAGTATGGTGTTCCGGGAACAGCAATGCCTTGGATTTTCGCAGAGTTAAAGAAAAGAGGATTTGCAACCTTCGGACGTGAGAATTTCATCGAAGTATGCCCGCCGCTGATTATTACAAAGGAAGAATTAGAAGAATACCTTCCAATTCTGGATGAAGTATTAACAATGGCAGATGAAAAGTTTTGTGATTAATAAAAAGCCGTAAATTATACGGCGGAATCGAGGTTAATATGAATTGGGATTATTTACAGCCGGTTAAAATCCGGTTCGGCAAGGGCAGAGTGTCCGAAGTAAAAGATTTAGCAAAGGAAATGGGAATTAAAAACGGCTTACTGGTTGCAGACCCATTCTTCTTTACAAACGGTCTGGCAGAGCGCATTGTAAAGGAAAGCGAAGGAGCGATTATCGCTTCCTTCGGGGATTTATCCCCAAACCCGGATGTTACAGAGGTTGATGCCTGTGCGGCAATTATCCGTGAAAAGGAAATCGGCTTTGTTGTAGCACTTGGCGGCGGCAGTTCCATGGACTGTGCAAAGGCAGCAGCAAGTATTGCATTAACGGACGATTCTATTAGAAAATACCATGGAACAGGTGTTGCCATGCCACAGGAACATCTGCCGTTAATTGCAGTGCCGACAACAGCAGGAACGGGCAGTGAAGTAACGTGCGTATCTGTACTGACAGATCACGCAAATGGAAAGAAATCCCCGATTGTATCGGACGGATTTTTCCCAAGCTATGCGATTATCGACCGGAATTAACATACACCATGCCGCCGAAGGTTACGGCAGGAACAGGAATTGATGTGTTATCCCATGCATTAGAGGGCTTTTGGAGCAAGGGACACCAGCCAATCTGTGATGCGTGTGCCCTTCATGCGGCAGACTGGTATTCCAGTATCTGTATAAGGCATATTTAGACCCGGCAGACGAGGAAGCAAGAGAGAAAATGTGTGAAGCCTCATTAATTGCAGGACTTGCATTTACCCTGCCAAAGACAACCTCTTCCCATGCCTGCTCATTTCCGCTGACTAATATCCACCACATTCCGCACGGAGAACCTGCGGCATGACACTGGATTACTTTGCAAGAATCAATGCAAAGGGTGCAGACGGTGCAAGAATTGATGAATTTGCAAGAAAATTGGGATTTAAGGATACAGAGGAAATGGCAGATGCCATCCATGAATTAAAGGCAAAGATGGGACTGCGCAATGATTTAAAGGATTTGCATTTAACAGAGGAACAGATTTCAGAGCTGGTACGAATCAGCAGACATCCAAACCTTTACAACAATCCGGTTGAAATTACCGATGAAATGTTAAGCGAAATGTATCATAAACTGGCATAAGGACAGTGCAAGAGAAAAGAGGTGACACCTATGTATAGTGTTGTTGTTGCGTTTGGACTGGCAAGCGTGATGCTGTGTATCGGCATGGCAATCCGCGCAAAAGTGAAATTCTTTCAGCATATGCTGATGCCGGTCAGTGTTATCGGCGGTATCTTAGGATTTATCCTGATGAATCTGGTACTGTCAAAATATCCGGTCGGCGGTGTAAGTGTAACGGATTTTAGTAATATTGTAGATGTATTTTTTGTGATGTCCTTTATTTCTATCGGACTGACAGGCAGTAAAAAGAAAAAGAATAAAAAAACAGAAGACGGCAAAAAGAAGAAAAGCAGCGGTCCGGTACGAGGTGCAATCGGTATGGCACTCATTTGGTGTATTTTGTATGCACTCCAGCCGCTTGTCGGTATTTTAATCGTATCCATTACAGGAAAAGCATTTCATATGGATTCGATGTATGGCATTTTAGTTCCGTTTGCATTCTGTCAGGGACCGGGACAGGCATCTACCTACGGCAGACTTTTTGAATATACCTATGGATTTGACAAGGCAGAAATGGTAGCATTAACGTATGCAATCTTTGGTTTCCTCTCTGCATTTTTAATCGGAGTACCGTTTGCAAGATACGGATTAAAGAAAGGGCTTGCAAGAAATAAAAGTAAGATTAATGAAGCTGTTGAACGGGGATATTTTGTACCGGAGGAACAAAGAGAGCCACTTGGTAAATCGACTTTCCACAGTGCCAATATTGAAACAGCGGCAGCCCATTTTGCCATTATGGGTGTCTGCTACCTGCTTGCACTCGTTCTTGCGAAGCTGGTAACTTCATTCCGGCGCTTGGTTCAACGTTTAGTGCCATGCTGTTTATGTGGGGCATGTTTGCAGCCTATATTGTAAAAGCTGTGATGAGAAAGTTAAACATTGAATATCTGATTAACAATGCATTCCAGAGCAGAATTACAGGATTTCTTTCTGATTATTTGGTTGTATGTGCTTTTATGGCAATTCAGGTAGGCATCATCGGAAACTGGATTGTTCCGATTTTACTTGCTAGTGTTGCAAGCGGTATTGTTACGTTTTTCATCTGCCTGTTCTTTGGAGAACGTCTTGGCAGTGACCACGATTTCGAGCGGGTGCTGGGTGTATTCGGTACAAGCACCGGTACAACACCAAGCGGTGTATCACTGCTCCGTATGGTTGACCCGAAGTTACAGACATCAACCGGTGCGGAACTGGGTATGATGAATATGGCAATGATTTTTTCAACACCAACCATGCTGTTTATCACATTTGCGGGGCTTAAAATGATTTCGCTTCCGATAGCGTGCGGCGGTATGTTCCTGACAATATTTATTTATATCATTTTGTTAAAGGTGTTTGGTGTATTAAGAAAGCCGACCTTTACCGTAGCAAAAGGCAGAATTTCAGATGGTGCGGAAAGTGGCGAAGAGATTCCGTTCTTACGCGGGTATCTGCATGATACGGTAGATGTAACCGATACGGCGGCAGTTGAATCAATGATTCATAACAGTTGGAATTAAAGTTTACAGGGAACTGGAGGAAAATGATATGAAGATGATATATGCGATTGTAAGACCAGAAAAGGTTTATGAAGTTAATAAAGCGCTTGCCGATGCCGGATACGGCGCATCGACCAAGTGGAGTGTTGCAGGACGCGGTAAACAGCATGGAATTCAGGTAGGCGAACTTGTTTATGATGAAATGTCTAAAAATATGCTGATGATTGTATGTGATGATGACGATAAAAATGAAATTATTGATATTATCATGGATACGGCACAGACCGGCGAATCCGGCAACTCCGGCGATGGACGAATCTTTGTCCTGCCGGTAGAGGAGTCCTATACGATTTCATCACAGAGTAAAGATGATTAGTGTAAAAAATTACACTGATGTGCTGATAAAGGAGGCAGGCATGAAAACGATTTATTATGATGGTGATATTATTACGATGACGGGGGTAAAGGATTCCTGTGAAGCACTTGTCACGGAAGATAAAAAAATTCTGTATACCGGTACATTAAAACAGGCGCGGGCGCTTTACGGAAATGAGGCACAGGAGCGGGATTTAAAGGGTCATACGCTTATGCCTGCCTTTATTGATGCACACAGTCACTTTGTACAGACGGCACAGAGCATAAAGATGTGTGATTTGTCGGATACGGAAAGCTTTGAGGATATTGTCACGGCATTGAAAAACTATCTGGAAAAAAATCAGATTGACGAAAACGGTATGATTTTTGCAACCGGTTACGACCATAATTTTCTTGCGGAGCAGAAACACCCGGATAAGACGGTTTTGGACAAAGTATCCAAAACGTGCCAATCTACATTTCCCACGCTTCCGGTCATATGGGAGTTGCCAATTCGGCGCTGCTAAAGCTTGCAGGAATTACGACAGAAACCAAAGACCCGGAGGGCGGAAGATTCGGCAGGGATAAAAGCGGAGAACCGGATGGCTATGTAGAGGAAACGCCTGCATTGATGCAGGTGCTTGCCGCAGCTATGCCGCGCATGCAAATGGATATGGCAGAGCAGATGAAAGAAGCCCAGCAGCTTTATTTAAAATACGGCATTACAACCGTTCAGGAAGGTGCGGCAATGGCACAGACCATGCAGGGGTTGACGGCATTTGCAGCATCGGGCGGTTTGGAACTGGACGTTGTGGCATACATTTTAAAGGAAGATTATGAAAAGACGGTCAAAGAATATGCGGATTACAACGGAAAATATAAAAACCGTGTTAAAATCGGCGGTGTTAAAGTGATTTTAGACGGTTCGCCACAGGGCAAATCTGCATGGCTTAGTAAACCGTATGAAGGGGAGGAAAACTACTGTGGTTATCCGACCCATAACGATGCCTATGTTACAAAAGCGGCAAAGGATGCAGTACGCGGTGGGTACCAGATTCTTGCACACTGTAACGGCGATGCGGCATCGGAACAGTTTATACAGAGTTATCAGGCGGCACTAAAAGAAACGGGTACGGCAGACGGCGATTACCGTCCGGTCATGATACACTGCCAGACCGTAAGGGATGACCAGCTTGACCGCATGGCGCAGCTAAAAATGATTCCTTCTATATTTATAGGACATACGTATTACTGGGGCGATATTCATTTAAAGAACTTAGGCGCGGTGCGCGGTGCAAGAATCAGCCCGGTAAAATCCGCCTTAGAGCGCGGACTGATTTATAACTTTCATCAGGATACACCGGTTACAAAGCTGGATATGCTTCATTCAGTGTGGTGCGCTGTCAATCGTGTGACAAGAAAAGGACAGCCAATCGGTCAGGAACAGTGCATTAATGTCTATGAAGCCTTACAGGCAGTGACAATCAATGCTGCTTATGCGTATAAGGAGGAAGATCAAAAAGGCACATTAGAAGCAGGAAAAATGGCAGATATGGTGATTTTAGATGCCAATCCGCTCAAGGCCGATAAAAAATATATTAAAGACATTGTGGTACTTGAAACGATAAAAGAAGGAAAAACCGTATATAAAAATTAAAAAATAGAAACCGGAAAGGCACTTCCCTCGTATATATAAATGTGAGGGCAGAAAGCCCTTCCGGTTTTTGCTTTATCCGATATGGACAATAGGATATCTGCATTGCAGATGATTTTTCGTCCCGGGGCAGTTAGTTTTTTATAAGCTGCTTTGGGACGTTTGTGTTGTACCGGACGTGGAGCTGGTAACGTGAATCCGGCACAGTCTGTCGTAAAATAAATCCCGGTTTTTGCCGATAAAGCAGTAACAAAAATTAAAATAAAAAAGATGACGAATGCAATCAGCGATGAAGCACCACACACTAAAAGCATTTCTGTTCTTTTGGAAGGTCCGGCGGACAGTGCGGAATACATCAGCAAAATGTAGTACGGGGACGGAATCAGCAGAAGATGTAAAATTCCTTCCCGCAGTAACAGCAGTAAAACCGGTACATGTGCCGCAGCGTGCTTTTTCGTGTTTTTCTTTCCGGTGCGTTCAAGACGGATACTGACTAAAAATTTACCAAAGGTTGTTCCGTGAAATAAAATGGCACAGACCGTAAAGTAGCAGAACGCAAAAAGCGGAATTAAAAACAGCTGTATGGAATGGGGAAAAGACTGTAAAACATCAGTAAATTTCCACACACAAAAATATACGCCTAAAATGATTGTGTAATCGGCAAGCAGACCAAACAGGCGGCGGAAGGACGAAACCTCACTGCCGCGTCTGTACGCCGTTTCGTCAAGCCTTTTGCGGCTTGGCAGGAAAAACAAAAGTGCGGGTGTTATCCAGAAGCCAATCATGCCGCCTAAGGTATTGCAGATTAAGTCGTCTACTTCAAAGAAGCGGTACGGATAGGGATAAATGCCGTAAAGACCGCTTAACTGTGTACATTCAAAAAACAGGCTGTATAAAAAAGAAAGCAGTAAAACCTGATACCATCTGCGGTTAAAGTAATACCGCAGATATACGCCAAACGGCAGCAGTAACAGGATATTAAAGACAATCTGTAAAAAGTCGGGGTTCGTAAATGTATCCTTATAGGTTGAGAAGTCAGTAAGGACAAAAGAACACCCGTCCAGCCATCGCCGCACGGCATCAAACGGTGTCAGAAGCATCGTGGCACTTTCCGGAGTAACCGAGTCAATTGCCGGAAGCGGCAGAATCGTCATAAAATAAGAAGTCATCATATAAAAAATAAATGTGTATACAATCCCGGTACGCAGTACCAGGATTGAACCGTACTTATGGTACTGCCGGATAATATAAGGCAGGGTAAACAGGGCAGCCAGTACCGGGAAGACATAGCAGGCTGTCAGAATCGGTTTTAAATAAATACTCATCGTTTCGCACTCCATTTTTATTGTCATTTGCAATGCCTTTATGATAGCATCCGGCAGACATATATGCAAGCCGCACACAAAAGCGGCAGAAAATACAGAATCAAGGACTGTGGTTGTGTAGTTCACAAATACCGGCAGGTATGGTATGATAAATACAATTGTGCATAAAAATGCAGTAAAATACAGAGGAACGGAGAAAGAAATGAAACCAATTTCAGAATATTTAAAAGAAAATTATTTAATCTGTGATGGTGCGTTTGGCACGTACTATGCAGAAAAATATAATACCAAAGAGCTGCCGGAGCTTGCTAATCTGTCTGCGCCGGAACGGGTACGGGAAATCCATGAGGAATACGTATCTGCCGGAGCAAAGCTGATCCGTACCAATACCTTTGCGGCACATCCGGACTTATTAAACTGTGGGCAGGGACTTCTTGCAGAAAATGTAAAAAGTGCATGCGTCTTGCAAAAGAAGCCGCAGACGGAAAGGCATATGTGCGGGTGACATCGGACCGGTACCGGCAGAAGCTGCATTTGATACGGAAGCCGCCGAAAAACACTATCTTTTCTTAGCAAAATTATTTGTGGAGAGTGGAGTGGATGCCGTTGTATTTGAAACCTTTTCAGAGCTGGAAACGATTCTTCCGGTAATCCGTTATATAAAGGAAGAAACACCGCTTTTTGTGATTGTACAGTTTGCAGTCAGCCAGTATGGCTACAGCAGTGCAGGGCTGAGTATGCACCGCCTGTTTGAAGAAGCGCAGAAAAGCCCTGCAGATGCTTATGGCTTAAACTGTGGTATCGGACCGGGGCATATGGCGTCCTTATTCCAGAATATAAAATTCCGGACAGATAAATATATCACGGCACTGCCCAATGCCGGTTATCCCCACAATATCAGCAACCGTATGGTATTCTCTGCTGATAACGGCAGTTATTTTGCAGAACGTGTCTGCGATTATTATGCAGGTACGTGCAGATATTGCTGGCGGCTGCTGTGGTACGACACCGGAGCATATCCGCCGACTGAGTGCCAAAACAGCTGGTATGACGAAAACGGCACGCAGGCAGAACAGAAAATCTGCGAAAATGAAAAGCCGGTACAGAACAACGCTTTTTATAGGAAGAAAGAGAGAACGGGAAAGAAACTCATTGCCGTCGAGCTTGCACCGCCGCTTGGCAGTGACGATAAAAAGCTGATGGAAGCCGCACACGCGTTAAGAAAGAGCGATGTTGATGTGCTGACCTTCCCGGATTCGCCTTCTGGAAGAACGCGTGTGGACTCGATTCTGATGGCGGAAAAGGTATCTAAAGAAACGGGTATGTGTGTCATGCCGCATTTATGCTGCCGCGATAAAAATGCCATAGCCATGCGCTCCCAGCTTTTAGGTGCACATATCAATGGTATCGATAATTTTCTCGTGGTAACGGGCGATCCGGTTCCGGCGGTAGCCAGACAAACCGTAAAAGCTGTATTTAATTTTAATTCAATTGGATTAATGAATATCATTCATGATATGAATACCGAACAGTTTGCGGATTCCCCGGTGGTGTTCGGTGGTGCGATTAACCAGAACCGCCGCAACTTAAACGTTGAAATTGACCGTATCCGTAAAAAAATGGAAATGGGTGCGGACTTCTTTTTCACCCAGCCGGTATTTACCGAAAAAGGCGTAAACCTTTTAAGACAGATTAAAGAAGAAACCGGAGCGCGGATTTTATGCGGCGTTATGCCGTTTGTCAGCAGAAGAAATGCCGTCTTTATGAAAAATGAAATGACCGGTATTGAAGTCGATGAGCAGATTATTGCACGGTATCCGGAAAATGCTACAAAGGAAGAAGGAGAAGCTGTCGGCATTGAAATCGCAAGGGAAGTTATGGCACAGACTGCGGATTTTGTGGACGGATATTACTTCTCATTTCCGTTTAACAGAGTATATCTGCTGGAAAAAATATTACAATTATAAAATTTATTAACAAAATCTAAACTGAGCGTAAAACAACATAACATATAAAAAATGTATTGCACAATACACATATAATATACAGGATGCACAAAAACAATCTTTTTGGGAAATTTTCAAAATGTGACGTTTGTGCATTTTGCACAAAAAAAAGCAATGTATCAAAATCAAAACACAAAAATTTCACTTTGATGCATAAAATGTATGTTAAAAATTATACAAAAAAGGAAAGAAACGGCAAATGCTTTATGGATTTTTATCCTATTTTTCCGAACACAAAAAAACATCTTTTAAATTGAAAAATTGACAATAGGGAATATAATGATTTATAGAAAAATAAAGCAAACCTACCTATTATAAAAGGGTGCTGGAAAGGAAGTGATATTACGGACGATTTAGTGAACAGTCTTTTAGAGGAATTGAACTGCGAAACAGTCTTTACCATTCCGGTATTTGGCGGGATTGGTGTTTCCGAAGCAGTGGTAGTCACATGGATTATCATGCTGTACTGGTTGTTTTATGCCTGTGCTTAGTCAGAAACTTAAAAGTGGAAAATCCCGGAAAGAAACAGCTGATGTTGGAAACAGCCGTTTCAGGACTTTACAATTTCTTTGAAGAGATTGTGGGAGAGAAGGGTCGCAGATACATTCCCTATCTTTCCACAGTGGCAATCTATATCGGAATTGCCAATTTAATCGGGTTGTTTGGTTTCAAACCGCCTACGAAAGCATTAAACGTTACCGCAGCACTGGCAGTTATGAGCATTATTCTTGTTGAGTATTCAGGAATTCATGCAAAGGGTGTGAAAGGCTGGGTAAAGAGCTTTGTAGAGCCGTCCCCGATTATTGCTCCCATCAATGTGATGGAATTATTCATCAAACCGTTGTCTTTATGTATGCGACTTTTCGGTAATGTGCTAGGAGCATTTGTTATTATGGAACTGTTAAAAATAGTAGTGCCGCTTTTTGTGCCGGTGGTATTCAGCTGCTACTTTGATATTTTTGACGGTTTAATACAGGCCTATGTATTTGTTTTCTTAACGGGCATGTATATTGAAGAAGCTGTGGAAGAAGCTTAAAAATTGAAAAATTTAAAAATGAATGAAGAAAAAAGGAGATTAAAATTATGTCAGCATTATTAGCAATTGGAGCAGGTGTAGCAGTTATTACAGGTATCGGTGCAGGTCTTGGTATCGGTCATGCAACAGGTAAGGCAGTAGATGCGATTGCAAGACAGCCGGAAGCAGATAAGAAAATCAGAAGTACTTTGTTAATTGGTGCCGCTCTTGCCGAAGCAACAGCCGTATATGGTTTCGTAATCGGTCTTTTGATTATTATCCTGTTAAAGTAATACATAAACTAAAGGAAAGGTGAGGTTATACAAGATGTTAAGAGTAGATATCAATCTTGTTTTTACAATCATCAATCTGCTGGTTTTATATCTTTTAATGAAGAAATTCCTTTTCGGTCCGGTTGTAGCCGTTATGGAAAAGAGAAAAGCCATGATAGAAGAACAGTTTGCAAACGCGGCAGCTGCTGAAAAAAATGCAAATGAATTAAAAAGTCAGTATGAGGATACCTTAAAAACGGCAAATGCCGATGCTGATAACATTATTCAGGAAGCTAAGACAACAGCAAAAACCGAATATGACCGGATTGTATCCGATGCAAACAGTCAGGCTGGTAAGATTATAGAAAATGCAGAGAAGACGGTAGTGTCGCAGCGTGAAAAAACATTGCGCGGGCTGGAATCACAGATTGCTGGTCTTGCAATTGATACAGCGGCGAAAGTCATTGGTGAGCAGGCAGGCAGTCTTGACAATGCGAAACTGTATGACGAATTTTTAAATAAAGCAGGTGATGCCCATGACACAGATATCAATTAATTATGCAATTGTTTTATATCAATTGGGCGTTTCAAAGGAAGATATCCGGTACTGTAAGGAATTGTTTGAAGCAGCAGATGCGCTTTATGAAAGCCTTGCAAGTCCGGTTGTGACACTGCATGAAAAGTATGTGGTAATTGACAGACTCTTTCCAGAAAGCATGCGCGCATTTTTCAAGGTACTGTGCAGAAATCAGAGTGTTTCACTCATTGATGAAATTTTCCAGGCATACCGCGATTATGCAGACGAACAGGAAAATGTTCTGCGTGCAAAGCTGTTCTATGTGGAAAAACCACAGGAAAAGCAGGTTGAGGGATTGACAGCTTATCTGTCAAAGCGTTTTCATAAAAATAAAGTGGTTTTTGAATATATCCATGAACCGGAACTGCTCGCAGGTTTTGTGATTGAAGCAGGCGGCATCCGGATTGATGAAAGCGTAGCAGGAAAATTAACAAGAATGAAACAGAAATTAGTAAAGAGGTGATATTTTGAGTTCCATTAGTTCAGAGGAAATTATCTCGATTTTAAAGAGTGAAATCGAAAATTTCGATAGTGAAGCGACAGATAAAGAAACAGGAACTGTAATATGGGTCGGTGACGGTATCGCAACCGTTTACGGCATTGAACATGCTATGTACGGTGAAATCGTGGTATTTGACAACGGCGTAAAGGGTATGGTTCAGGATATCAAGAGAACCGAAATCGGCTGTATTCTTTTTGGTAAAGATACCGGTATCCGTGAAGGCACACGTGTTGTAAGAACCGGAAAGAAAGCCGGTATTCCGGTAGGTGATGCATTTGTCGGAAGAATCATTGATGCGTTAGGTGCACCGATTGACGGACAGGGTGAGATTGAAAGCACAGAGTACCGTCCAATCGAACAAGATGCCCCGGGTATCGTAGACAGAAAGTCTGTCAGCGAGCCAATGGAAACCGGTATTCTTGCCATTGACTCTATGTTTCCAATCGGACGCGGACAAAGAGAGTTAATTATCGGTGACAGACAGACCGGTAAGACAGCCATTGCCATTGATACCATTTTAAATCAGAAGGGCAAGGATGTTATCTGTATCTATGTTGCAATCGGTCAGAAGGCTTCTACCGTTGCAAAGATTGTAAATACATTAAAGAAATATGATGCGATGGATTATTCTATCGTACTTTCCGCAACAGCAGTGACCCGGCTCCGTTACAGTATATTGCACCGTATTCCGGTACGGCGCTTGCAGAATACTTTATGCACAAGGGCAAGGATGTACTGATTGTTTATGATGATTTATCAAAGCATGCGGTTGCATACAGAGCATTATCCTTGTTACTTGAGCGTTCTCCGGGACGTGAAGCTTATCCGGGTGATGTATTCTATTTACATTCAAGACTGCTCGAGCGTTCCAGCCGTTTAAGCGATGCACTCGGCGGCGGTTCGATTACGGCACTTCCGATTATTGAAACACAGGCAGGCGATGTATCTGCATACATTCCGACGAATGTTATTTCAATTACAGACGGACAGATTTTCCTTGAGAGCAACTTGTTCTTCTCAGGCATGCGTCCGGCGGTCAATGTCGGTCTTTCCGTATCCCGTGTAGGTGGTGCGGCACAGACAAAGGCAATGAAAAAGGCTTCCGGAAGTATCCGTATCGACTTGGCGCAGTTTAGGGAAATGGAAGTGTTCACGCAGTTCAGCTCAGACCTTGATGCGGCAACAAAGGAGCAGTTACAGTATGGTAATTCCTTGATGGAAATGTTAAAGCAGCCGTTGTACAGACCGCTCAGCCAGTCAGAACAGGTTGTATCCTTATGCTGTGCGACCCATAAGGTCATGATGGATATTGAAAAGAGTAAGATTAAGCAGTTCCAGATGGATTTGTTAGAGTATTTTAATACCAGACAGACCGCAATTATGGAAACAATTGAACGCGATAAGGTTCTGACAGATGAACTGACACAGCAGATTCTTGATGCGGCAAATGCATTTAAGGCAAGCTACAAAGCATCATAAGGAGAGGTGAGGACATGGCGAATGCAAGGGAAATTCTGGATCGGATGAAAAGTATCCAGGATACAATGAAAATTACCAATGCTATGTATATGATATCCTCCTCCAAGCTGAAAAAGGCAAAGGCAAGTCTGGATGAAACAGAGCCGTACTTTTACTCTATGCAGATGGCAATCGGACGAATTTTAAGACATGTTCCGGATATGAAAAGCGAGTTTTTTAACCAGCGTCCGGAAATTAAGCCGGAAGACCGGAAAGTCGGCTACATTGTTGTAACGGCGGATAAAGGTCTTGCAGGTTCATACAACCACAATATTTTTAAAGATGTGGAAGAATGTCTGAAAAGCAACAGCCATGCCAAGCTGTTTGTAGTTGGTGAAATGGGACGGCATTATTTTGAGAAAAAAGGACTTGAAATTGCACATCAGTTTCACTACACTGCGCAAAATCCTTCTGTCAGCAGAGCGCGTAATATTACAGAAAAGATTCTGGAAGAATATCTGAATAAAGAACTGGATGAAGTTGTTATCATTTACACTAAAATGTTAAACGGTGTACAGACGGAAACAGAAACAAGACATCTGCTGCCGCTTGAAAAAGAACATTTCAACAAGAATGTTCCGGTTGGTGTACAGATGGAACAGCTCGCAATGGTACCGTCAGCAGAAGCACTGATGGAAAACATTATTCCGATTTATATTCAGGGCTTTGTATATGGTGCGCTGGTTGAGTCTTATGCAAGTGAGCATAATTTGAGAATGCTTGCGATGCAGTCTGCAACAGATAGTGCCAGTGCAATGTTAAATGACCTGTCCATCCAGTACAACCGGGTAAGACAGGCAGCGATTACGCAGGAAATTACAGAGGTTGTCAGCGGTGCAAAGGCGCAGAAGAGAAAGAAAAAGCGTTAGGAGAGGAGAAGTTCATACAATGAATAAAGGTAAAATTGTACAGGTCATGGGACCTGTCGTGGACGTAGAATTTGAAAATAACGACCTCCCGTATATCAAAGATGCACTCGAAGTAGATAATAATGGTAAAAAGTGTATTATGGAGGTTGCCCAGCACATCGGTAATAATACCGTGCGTTGTATCATGCTTTCCTCCAGTGAAGGTTTATGCAGGGATATGGAGGTTGTGGCTACAGGCTCCGGTATTAAAGTGCCTGTCGGCGATAAGACATTAGGAAGACTGTTCAACGTAGTCGGTGAAACCATCGATGGCGGAGAAAGCCTTGAAAATGAAAATCACTGGGTCATTCACAGAGACCCGCCTACATTTGAAGACCAGAGTCCGGTTGTCGAGGTGCTTGAAACCGGTATCAAGGTTATTGATTTATTAGCACCTTACGCAAAGGGTGGTAAAATCGGTCTGTTCGGTGGTGCCGGTGTCGGTAAAACCGTACTGATTCAGGAATTAATCCGTAATATTGCAACAGAGCATGGCGGATATTCCATTTTCACCGGTGTTGGTGAACGTTCAAGAGAAGGTAACGACTTATGGTCTGAAATGAAAGAATCGGGTGTACTTGAAAAGACCGCACTGGTGTTCGGACAGATGAATGAGCCGCCTGGAGCAAGAATGAGAGTTGCGGAAACAGGTCTTACCATGGCTGAATATTTCCGTGATGAAAAGCATCAGAACGTATTGTTATTTATTGATAACATTTTCCGTTTTGTACAGGCAGGTTCAGAAGTTTCCGCACTGCTTGGACGTATGCCTTCAGCCGTAGGTTATCAGCCGACACTGGCTACCGATGTCGGTGAATTACAGGAGCGTATCGCTTCTACAAAGAACGGTTCCGTTACATCTGTACAGGCTGTCTATGTGCCTGCCGATGACTTAACCGACCCGGCCCCGGCAACAACGTTTGCCCATCTGGATGCCACAACCGTTCTTTCACGTAAGATTGTAGAACAGGGTATCTACCTGCAGTTGACCCGCTTGAATCTTCATCAAGAATTCTTGAAGCGGATGTAGTCGGTGAAGAACACTATCAGACTGCAAGACGTGTGCAGGAAATCTTACAGAAGTACAAGGAATTACAGGATATCATTGCAATCCTCGGTATGGAAGAACTTTCAGATGAAGATAAGCTGACAGTTTACAGGCAAGAAAGGTTCAGAAGTTCCTTTCACAGCCGTTCTTCGTAGCCGAAAACTTTACCGGTGTGAAGGGTAAATATGTACCGTTAAAAGAAACAATCAGAGGATTTAAGATGATTGTTGACGGTGAAATGGATGAATATCCGGAAAATGCATTTTTTAATGTAGGAACCATTGACGAAGTCATTGAAAAGGCGAAGGCTGAACAGGCTTAATGTCTTGTAAATGGAGGTTCGTGGAATGAATACATTTTTTTTAAAAGTCATTGCCAGTGATAAGGTTTTCTTCTCCGGCAAGGCAGAAATGGTCAATATTCCGACATTAGACGGTGAAAAAGTTTTTCTGGCTCACCATGAAACATCGTTATTGCAATTGAAATGGGCGATTTAAAGTTCCGTACCGAAGACGGTGAAACACATCATGCCGTTGTCGGCAAGGGATTTGCCCAGGTCATCAATAACCGTGTCACCGTACTGGTCGATTCGGCAGACGTCCGGAAGATATTGATAAAATCAGGGCAGAGGAAGCGTTAGAGCGTGCCAAAGAGCAGATGCGCCAGAAGCAGAGTATTCAGGAATATTATCATTCCCAGGCTTCAATGGCAAGAGCGATGACACGTCTGAAACTCTCCAGCCGGTATTTAAAGTAATAAAAACAAAAGAACGTTTATACAGTGTCCGCATAAGAACAGGATATTGTATAGACGTTCTTTTTTTTATTTTTGTTTTATAAAAATACTTTATAAAAATTGTTGAAAATTGTTGAAAATATGCAAAAAAAGATTTAATATATAAAATACAATTAAACAATTTATTCAAATTGGGAACGGAGGAAAAACGTATGAATCAATTTTCACATTTATTTGAACCAATCCGAATCGGAAAGCAGACAGTTAAAAATCGAATTTTTATGCCGCCGCTTTCAACGAATCTGGCAGATAAAGGATATGTTACGGATGCTTTGATAGAGCATTACTCGAATCGTGCCAAAGGCGGAGTTGGTCTGATTGTAACAGAGGTCACGACAGTCGAACCGACATATACATATCTGCCGGGGGATATGTCCATTTATGATGATTCTTATATTCCGGGATGGAAAAAAACTGGTGGATGCCGTGCATCAATACGATACAAAGATTTTGTCACAGCTGTTTCATCCGGCATATATGGCATTTCCGCTGCCGGGTACGCCGCAGCTGATTGCACCGTCAAATGTCGGACCGTATTATGCAAAAGCGGCACCAAGAGCCGCAACGGTAGAAGAACTTCACGTAATCGTCAGACAGTTCGGTGAAGCGGCGCATCGTTTCCAACAGGCAGGCGGTGACGGTGTTGAAATACAGTGCGCACATGCACACGGATTACTGGGCGGCTTTTTGACACCTCTTTACAATAAGCGGACAGATGAGTATGGTGGGGATATTAACGGAAGATTACGGCTTACGCTGGAGGTTATTGAAGAAGTACGGAAAATGTGCGGAGAAGATTTTATTATTGATGTACGTATTTCAGGAGATGAGTACAGCGATGGCGGACTAACGTTAAATGATATGATTTATGTGTCAAAACAGTTAGAAAAAGCCGGGGTTGATTTCATTCATGTATCAGGCGGCAATACCATTAAACGCGGCAGTTCCATGCCGGCACCGGGTACGGCACCGGCACCGCACGCTCATTCCAGCGAAGAAATCAAAAAGCATGTTCATATTCCGGTTGCCACGGTTGCGCGGATTAATGAACCGTGGATTGCGGAAGAACTGATTGCGAACGGAAAGACGGACATCTGTATGATCGGACGTCCGAATTTGTGCGACAGTGAATTTGCCAATAAGGCTTATGCGGGTAAAACAGAAGACATTCGTCCGTGTATCGGCTGCGGAAGATGTCTGACCGGCATTATGTTTGGTAAACCGATTTCGTGTACGGTAAATCCATCCGTAGAAACCAACGCAATTGAAGAAGCACCGGAAAAGAAAAAAGTGCTGGTTATCGGCGGCGGTCCGGCAGGCATGGAGGCGGCATACGTGGCAAAGAAACGCGGGCATGAAGTTGTGCTTTGTGAAAAATCTAACGAACTGGGCGGACTGCTTCGGATTGCTGCAGTGCCGATCAGTAAACAGGAATTGTGCAAGGTCATCAAATTTATGGCACACCGTCTGCAAAATGAGGGCATTGAGGTACGGATGAATTGTGAAGTAACACCGGAGATGCTTGAAACCGAATTCAAGGATTATGAGGTTGTCTGTTCAATCGGTGCAAAGCCAAAAGAAATTGAAGGCTTTAAGAAGTTTAAGCAGACAATGACGGCAGATGATATTTTAGCCGGAAGAACGTTCCCGGGAAGAAAAATAGTCATATTGGGCGGCGGCTCTGTCGGCTGTGAAACGGCAGATTATCTGGCACCGCTGATTAATGATTTATTCCCAGCAAACCGTGATGTAACCATTCTTGAAATGACACCGTCGCTGATGACAGGGGAAGGCGGTGCGGCAAAGAGCCAGCTTACACAGCGTTTAATGCGCAAAGGCGTAAAGATTGAATTAAACAGCCAGGTTACAAAAGTAGATGAAAATACAATCACTTATGTCAAAGAGGGTGTGGAACATCATATTGATGATGCGGATACGCTGGTATTTGCAGTAGGTTATATACCACTGAAAATGGAAAATGAACGGGCAAATTATATTGGGGACTGTGATAAAGTCGGCAATTTAAAAGATGCCATTGGTGCAGCTTATCAGCTTGCAAAGACATTATAAAACAGGAGGACACGCTTATGCTCAAGAAATTATTAGAACCTGTAAAGGCAGGGCGTCTTACATTAAAAAATAGAATTATGTTTCCGCCATTGACAACAGGATATGAGGAAAGGGACGGTTCAATCGGAGAAAGAAGCCTGAATTTTTACGAGCGCCTTGCAAAGGGCGGAACCGGTTACATAGTAATCGGTGATGTGGCACCGGTCAGAACGGCATCGCCGACACCAAAACTTTACGATGACAGCCAGATTCCTGTATACAAAAAACTGGCAGATACGCTGCATCAGTATGATTGTAAAGTGGCATTGCAGATTTTCCACCCGGAATATGACGTGCCGGGTGTCGGGAAAATGATTATGCAGGCAGGCATGGCAAGACAGGCTGCGGCAAAAGCCCGGGAAGAGGGCAATGAACAGGAAGCTGCAAAACAGACACAGCTTGCAGAGCAGATTACTAAAGATGCATATGCCAAACTGCATCATGATATGCAGCATTTTGTCAGTGAAGCAACGGCTGCACAGCTAGAGGAAATCAAAACAGGCATTGCAGCATGTGCTAAAAGAGCTGAAAGTGCGGGAATTGATGCAATTGAAGTCCATGGTGACCGTCTGGTCGGCTCGCTGTGTTCAAAAGTTTTAAACCACAGAACAGATGAATATGGAGGCAGCTTTGAGAACCGCACCCGGTATGCACTGGAAGTTGTAAAAGCGATTAAAGAGGCTGCTCCGGATTTGATGATTGAATATAAATTGCCGATTATTACAAAAAATGCAGACGGTTCACTGCGGGGCAAGGGCGGACTTGAAGCCGAAGAAGGAGTGGCTTTTGCAAAACTGCTTGAAGAAGCCGGTGTTGATATGATTCAGGTGGCACAGGCAAACCATACCGGTAATATGGGGGATACCATTCCGCCAATGGGTGATGTTGATTACAACTGGACACTGCCGGCAGCCAGAGCCGTGAAAAAGGCAGTATCGGTTCCGGTTGCAACAGTCGGACGGGTTATCAGTCTGGAAGCAGGCGAAAAGATTCTTGAAGATCAGGATGCCGATATTGTTGCATATGGACGCTCCATGCTTGCAGATCCGGATATTGCAAATAAAGCAGCATCAGGAGAATGTATCCGTGAATGTCTGAATTGTAATAAAGGCTGTGTGGATGCCATTCAGGGACGCAGATATATTTCGTGTGTGTTAAATGCCGAAAATGGTAACGAAGGCACAGTATTTATAAAACCGGCAGAAAAGATAAAAAATATTGCAGTCGTCGGAGCCGGTATTGCAGGACTGGAAGCAGCCAGAGTTGCTGCCAAACGTGGACATCATGTTACCGTTTATGAAAAATCCGATAAAATCGGCGGTCAGATTCATCTTGCAGCAGTACCGCCGCGCAAGAGTGAAATTTTAAGAGCGGTTACATATTATGAAAAAATTCTGCCACAGCTGAATGTAAATATAAAACTGAATACAGAAGCAGAGGCGGAAGAACTTAATCAATATGATGCCGTAATTCTTGCAGTCGGCGCACATAATATGGCATTGCCGATGCCGGTTGAAAACAGTAATGTCGTTTCTGCGTGGGAAGTATTGGCCGGAAAAGAAGTTCAGGGCAGCTGTGTAGTTCTCGGTGGCGGACTGGTCGGAACGGAAACCGCGGAATATCTGGCACAGAAGGGAGTAAAGGTCAGCATTGTGGAAATGATGGATAAAATTGCAGCAGGCGAATCCTCAACCGTGATGCCGCTGATAGTAAAAGATTTTGAAAAACATGAAGTGGCGCAGTATATCCAGACAAAGGTTGTATCCATAAAAAATAATGTGATTGAAGCCGTTCATACACCGGATGAAGCACCGGTAGAGCTTAAAGCGGATACAATTATAAATGCATTGGGGTCTAAAAAGAATATATTTGACGATGCGAAGCTTACCGTACCGTTTACATATGTGGGAGACTGCAGTGGTGAAAAAACGGCTGATATTGCATCAGCGATCAGAACAGGATATCATGCAGCCAATGAGCTTTAAATAATAAAAAGTGCGGCGGGCTTGGGAGGCCCGCCGCTATTATAGGGGAAAGTTTTTTACAAATGAAGAAGATATAATAGCGGGAAAGCTGTTATATTGATAGGCTTCTTCATCTGTATGAAAATATGAAAAAGTGTATGAAAAAAGCTTATCGCCTTTCAACTGAATTATTATAATACGGGACAAATGTGTCTAAAAAAAGTCCAAATTATAAATTAACCGTGTATTTTTGTAAACGAAGAATAAATTGATTCGAAACATTTTAAGCCTTTTGTCCTATGGAAAGTTTATGGAAGATTTTTTATAATAAAAGTAATGAAAACGTGAATAACAGAATAGAATAATGACTGTGTTTATGGCGGCTTGTAGTGCTTTGTAAATGTTTAAGGTAAAAAATACTTAGAAATGGGGATTTTTGTATGGACGAAGAAAAAGTACGCTATTTTATCGAGGCAGAACGTAAAAAAGGCACATCGACAGAAGAATTGATTTTTATTTTATATGACAATGGGGTGCCGGTTTATGAAATATCCAATTTTTTAGATGTGTCAATCCGGCATGTAGAAGAAGTCTTAAGTGATGATTAATCAGTGGGGAATACATGCACTTTTCATAATTATTTAGCATAATATTCATAGATTTACCAATCCGGTTGTGGTATACTGTATTATAATGTAGGTAAACGGAAAGGCAGGGATATTTATGGAAGTTTATGAGTTACCGATTACCCCGGAAGAATCAAAGAATTATCATAGTTTTTTTTATAAATTAAAGGCATTGACCGTCAGGGAATGGATAAGGTCGTATATTACGGCAGTAATTTATGCTGTCGTACTCTGCGGCGTGATATATTTTATCTCGGATACGCTTTTTATCCGGTTTTGGTTTGATACACCGCTGGCGGGAAAGGGTGTGCTGTTCTTTTTCATTTTTATTCTGGCAGCAGCACAGCGTTCCAGAAATATACAGCTGCGAAAAATGCTTCAAAAGTATTTCATTAATAATATGCCACAGGAATTTTTAGCAGGCGGAATCCAGTTAAAAAAGATTCGCGTGCAAAAAGACAGACTTGTGGTATACTATAAAAGATTTCGGGCAGATGATTATAAAGAACTGTAATAAAGGATAACAAAACAGGCTTGCCGCAGAGATTGTGGCAGGCCTTTTTATTTACACAATAACAACAGACAATGGAGGTTTTATGAGTATTTTAAATGTGGAGCATTTATCACACGGATTTGGTGACAGGGCGATTTTTACCGATGTATCTTTCCGCCTGTTAAAGGGAGAGCATATTGGACTTGTCGGTGCAAACGGCGAGGGAAAATCAACATTTATGAATATTATCACAGGGTCGCTGATGCCTGATGAAGGGAAAATAGAGTGGGCAAAAAATGTACGTGTCGGCTATTTAGACCAGCATGCCGTACTGGAAAAAGGAATGACAATCGGCTCGGTGCTGGCTTCGGCATTTGATTTTTTATATCAGCAGGAAGAACGCATGAATGAAATCTGTGCAAAAATGGGCGATGCGGACGAAGCACAAATGGAACAGTACATGGAAGAACTTGGCGTAATTCAGGATATGCTGACAATGCACGATTTTTATATGATTGATGCAAAGGTAGAGGAAGTCGCAAGGGCGCTCGGGCTGCTCGATCTGGGACTGGACCGCGATGTCTGTGAATTAAGCGGCGGACAGCGTACAAAAGTCTTACTCGGAAAGCTTCTGCTTGAAAAGCCGGATATTTTACTGTTGGACGAACCGACCAATTACTTAGATGCAGAGCATATTGCGTGGCTCAAGCGTTACCTTCAGGAATACGAAAATGCGTTTATTCTGATTTCGCATGACATTCCGTTTTTAAACAGCGTGGTCAACCTCATTTATCACATGGATAATCAGCAGTTAAACCGCTATGTCGGCGACTACGACAAATTTATGGAGGTTTACGAGGTGAAAAAAGCCCAGTTAGAGGCAGCTTACAACAGACAGCAGAAGGAAATTGCGCAGTTAAAGGATTTTGTTGCACGAAACAAGGCGCGTGTTGCCACAAGAAATATGGCGATGTCCCGCCAGAAAAAGCTTGATAAAATGGATATGATTGAGCTGGCTTCCGAAAAACCAAAGCCGGAATTTCATTTTAAAGAAGCAAGAACACCGGGCGGTACATTTTTACAACCAAACAGCTTGTTATCGGCTATGATGAACCGCTTTCAAAGCCACTGGATTTAGAAATGGGAGCGGGGCAGTAAAATTGTGCTGACCGGTGCAAACGGTATCGGAAAGACCACGCTCTTAAAGAGCATTTTAGGACTGATTCCGCCGATTTCAGGCGAAGTGGAACAGGGTGACTATCTGGAAATCGGCTATTTTGAGCAGGAAATGGCGGGTGTGGATACGACCTGTCTGGAAGAAATCTGGCAGGAGTTTCCGGCATATACCCAGTACGAGGTGCGTTCCGCCCTTGCAAAATGCGGACTGACCACGAAGCATATCGAGAGCAAGGTGCGTGTATTAAGTGGTGGTGAGCAGGCAAAGGTGCGCCTGTGCAAGCTGATTAACCGTGAAAGCAACATTTTAGTGCTGGACGAACCGACCAATCATTTAGATGTCGATGCCAAAGATGAATTAAAGCGCGCATTAAAGGAATACAAGGGCAGTATCCTGATGGTCTGCCATGAGCCGGAATTTTATGAAGGACTTGCAAGCGAGGTCTGGGACTGTACGAAGTGGACGACAAGACTTGTATAAATGAAATAAATAAGAAAAGGAAAATCGAAATGGAAGAAAAAACGAATGTCATGCGGATACTGGAACAGAAAAAAATTGCCTATCAGCCGCACAGCTATGTAACGACCGATGCAGTCAGCGGAACGGAAGTTGCGGCGGTGCTTGGACAAGACCCGAAAAGAGTGTTTAAGACTCTCGTTACAGTTGCAAAATCCGGGAATCACTATGTTTTTGTTATTCCGGTGGAAAAGGAACTGGATTTGAAAAAGGCGGCAAAGGCAGTCGGGGAAAAGTCGATTGACATGGTAAAATCCAAAGAACTGCTGGGGCTGACAGGCTACATCCACGGCGGCTGTTCGCCAATCGGCATGAAGAAATTTTTCAAGACGACTTTTCAAAAAGAGGCAGCAGAGTATGACACAATTATGTTTAGTGCCGGAAAAATCGGCTATCAGGTCGAACTGCCGTTAAAAGAGGTCAGCAAGGTAATCCGCTATCAGCTCGGCGATATTGTGACAGAAGCGCAGTAAATACAGAATTTGAAGTCTGAGGATTTTATAAGATGAAAATATTATTAACGGCGGTTAATTCAAAATACATTCATTCCAATCTTGCCGTGTACAGCCTGAAAGCGTATCACGATGCCCATTCCGACAGGAAGGACACGGTTGAACTGGCAGAATATACCATTAACCAGCTACAGGAAGAAATCATAAAAGACATTTATAAAAAACAGCCCGATGTGCTTGCATTTTCATGTTATATCTGGAATATTGAAATGATTCACCGCATGATTTGCGAATTAAAAAAAATTCTGCCGGATACGGACATATGGCTCGGCGGACCGGAAGTGAGCTACGATGCAAAGGAAGTTCTTAAAAATCATCCGCAGATTAAAGGCGTGATGATAGGTGAGGGAGAGCAGACATTTTGCGAACTTGCCGCCTGTTATGAAAATTTTGATGAAAACTGCGAGAAAGAATTGCTAAAAGTACGGCAGATTTGTTTTCGCAGTCAGACGGGAGAAATTGTGGCAACGCGTACCGCGAACTGATGAATATGGACGAACTGCCTTTTGTATATCAGGATATGCGTGTCTTTGAACACAAAATTATCTATTATGAGAGCAGCCGTGGATGTCCGTTTGGGTGCAGTTATTGTCTGTCATCCGTGTCGCGCTCGGTGCGTTTCAGAAGCCTGCCGCTTGTTTTTGCGGAATTGCAGATTTTTCTGGATGCCAAAGTGCCGCAGGTCAAATTCGTAGACAGAACGTTTAACTGCAATCATGAAAGAACACTGGCACTGCTTCATTTTCTGCGCACGCATGACAATGGTGTGACAAATTTTCACTTTGAAGTTGCGGCGGATCTGCTCAATGAAGCGGAACTGGCGGAAATTGCAGCCATGCGGGAAGGACTGGTGCAGCTTGAAATCGGTGTGCAGTCCACCAATCTGCAGACGATTGAGGCAATCGACCGCACGATGAATCTGGAAAAATTAAAAAAGGTTGTGGCATCGGTACACAGCGCGGGAAATGTGCATCAGCATCTGGATTTGATTGCGGGACTGCCGTATGAAAATCTGGAGCGGTTTGAGCAGTCGTTTAATGATGTATACGATATGCAGCCGGACCAGTTACAGCTTGGCTTTTTAAAGGTGTTAAAAGGCTCGAAAATGTATCAAAATGCCAAAGAATATGGCATTGTATACACCGATACGGCGCCGTATGAGGTGCTGTATACAAAGTGGATTTCATATGCCGATGTCCTGACGTTAAAAGCGGTGGAGGAAATGGTGGAGCTGTACTATAATAGCCGCCAGTATGTGCAAAGTCTGACATATCTGCGGGAGTTTTTTGATACACCGTATGCGATGTTTGCATATCTTGCGGATTATTATGAAAAGAACGGGCTGTTTGCGGTAAAACATTCGCGCATGACAAGGTATCAGCATTTTTACGATGCGGCAAAACTGCGGATTATGCAGGTACAGAAAGCACCGGACAGTGCGGATTTTTCAGGCACACAGGCAGAATCGGGATGTGAAAAAACGAAAGATATGCAGATGGAAGCTCAGCTGGAACTTTTTACGGAACTGTTGATTTTTGATTTGTATGAACGCGAAAATTTAAAAACAAGACCGCCGTTTGCACCTGATTTACAGCCGTACAAAAACGTTATCCGTGAAATGGCGGTGGTATACGCAATGCCAAAGACCGCACATTTTGAGCTGATTTCGGAGAGGACACTTCAAAAAGCGGGAATTTCGGTGGATTTACCGGAACGGAATTTGAAAAAACAGACGGCACAGAGCAATCCGAAAGTGCAGATAAGTGAAACACAGAATCAGAATACTTTCCAGAATCGGCGGATATGGACAGCGTTTGACTATGAAAAAGAAGCTGCTTAGACTACGGGGCGGCAGTGTATCTGCTGGCTTTTGCGGATACGGCGGGAGATAAAAAACAGTAATTCCCTCAATTTCTAGTTGACTAGTAGGAATTGGGGCGATATAATAGGGCTAAATGAAGAATGACATATTGCTGCGGAATGGAGGATGTTATGGCAAATATTTATAAGGGAACTTTAGGACTGATTGGCAACACACCGTTGGTAGAAGTTGAAAATATCGAAAAGGAATTAAATCTTCCTGCCACCCTGCTTGTAAAGCTGGAATATTTAAACCCGGCAGGCAGTGTAAAAGACAGAATTGCAAAGGCAATGATTGAAGATGCTGAGGAAAAAGGCATTTTAAAGAAAGGTTCTGTAATTATTGAACCGACTTCCGGCAATACCGGAATCGGATTGGCGGCGATTGCGGCAGTCAAGGGTTATCGCATTATTCTGACCATGCCGGAAACAATGAGTATTGAGCGCCGCAACATCTTAAAGGCATACGGTGCAGAAATTGTGCTGACAGAGGGCGCACGCGGCATGAAGGGTGCGATTGAAAAAGCAGATGAGCTGGCAAAAGAAATTCCGGACAGCTTTATTCCGGGACAGTTCGTCAATCCGGCAAATGCGGCAATGCACAGAAAGACAACCGGTCCTGAAATTTACAAAGATACAGACGGCGCAGTTGACATCTTTGTTGCCGGTGTCGGTACAGGCGGTACATTAACAGGTGTCGGCGAATATTTAAAATCCGTAAAACCGGAAGTTCAGGTGGTTGCAGTCGAACCGGCAGGTTCACCGGTGCTTTCAGGCGGAAGCGCAGGGGCACACAAATTACAGGGAATCGGTGCAGGTTTCGTGCCGGAGGTTTTAAATACGGAGATTTATGACGAAGTCATGCCGATTGACAATGATGTTGCATTTGATATGGCAAAGCTTCTTGCCAAAAAAGAAGGCGTATTAGTCGGTATTTCTTCAGGAGCGGCATTATATGCGGCAATTCAGCTTGCAAAGCGTCCTGAAAATAAGGGTAAGACGATTGTTGCACTGCTGCCGGACAGTGGTGACAGATATTATTCAACACCACTTTTCATGGAATAAATTTAAAAGTTGCCGCACTAAGTAAAAGGGCTTAGTCCGGCAGCTTTTTTTAATAAAGGATAAAAACGGAAAGGATAAAAGGCACAATGGCATATTTCCCCTTTTTTGTGGATTTGCAGGATAAAAAAATGTTTCATTATGGGCGGCGGTGAGGTTGCATACCGGAAGGCGGCGGCACTGCTGCCGTTTGGCGCACATATTTATATAAAAGCACTGACATACTGTGAGAAATTGACTTCGCTTAAAAATACAACGAAAGGACAGACACAGCTTACGCTGGCATACGGTACGTTTGAAGAAGCAGATTTAGAGGGCTGTCAGTTTGTCATTGCCGCAACCGATGACAGGGCGTTAAACCGCAAAATCGCAGAACTGTGTAAAGAAAAAAATATCCTGATTAATACGGTTGACGATAAAGAATTGTGCAGTTTTTACTTTCCGTCCTTGATAAAGCAGGACGAGGTTGTCGTGGGTATCAGCAGCGGTGGTAACAGTCCGGTTCTGACACAGAAAATCCGCAGAACGGTTGAAAAGGAAATACCGCCGTATTACGGTGCGTTAAATGCACAGCTTGGCGCGGTGCGGGAGCGCGTACAGCGCCGGTTTGAAACCGAAGCGGAGCGCAAAAGCTGTTTTACTGAAATTTTTGAAGCAGGGTGTATAAAGGAACGTCCGCTGACAGCGGAGGAACTGGATACGATAATAAACAGACACAGCGGGAGGGAACATGATTAGAATCGGAACGCGTACAAGTAAGCTCGCAATGATTCAGACGGAGCTGGTAAAACAAAAAATACAGGAACATTTTCCAAAAGAAAAAATAGAAATCGTTCCTATTATTACAAAGGGCGATGTTATTTTACATCAGCCGCTGGCTTCGTTTGGTGGAAAAGGTGTTTTTACACAGGAAATCGAGCAGCAGCTTTTGGACAAAACGATTGATATTGCCGTACACAGCGCCAAAGATGTGCCGATGCAGCTTGCAGACGGTCTGTGTATCGGGGCGGTGCTTGCGCGGGAAGACTGCGCGATGTACTGGTGACACGGACAGGGATTTCCGCTAAAGACCTTCCGGCGGGCAGTGTAATCGGAACAAGCAGCCTGCGCAGGGAATTACAGATAAAAGCAATGAATCCATTTGTGGAAATCCGCATGCTCAGGGGCAATGTGCCGACCAGACTGCAAAAGTTAAAAGACGGACAGTATGACGGCATTATTCTGGCGGCGGCGGGCTTAAAGCGCTGCATTTAGAGCAGGAAGACGGCTTGTTTTACGAATATTTTTCAAAGGAAGACTTTTTACCGGCAGCAGGACAGGGCATTTTAGCCGTGGAAATCTGCAAGGACAGCTTAAAAGAAGTCATGGACTGTTTAAATGATGAAAATGCGAGGGCAGTCCTTATGGCAGAGCGCGCCTTTTTAACAGCGCTGGACGGAAGCTGTAATGCACCCTGCGGCGTATGCTGTGAAAAGTCAGAGGACGGATTTTGGATTTCGGGCATGTATGCAAAGGACGGAAAAAATCTTCAAAGAGTGGATAAAAAGACAGACGGCACACAGCCAGCCGATGCCGTTGCACTGGCGGAAAATGTGGCGGCATCATTAAAGGTGCAGACGGTATCTTTAGTGGGCGCAGGTCCCGGTGCAAAGGATTTGATGAGCCTGCGGGCATTGGAGTGTGTGCGCAGAGCCGATGTGATTATTTATGATAATTTAATTTCCCCTTCTATATTAAATGAGGCAAAGACAGAAGCGAAGCTGCTGTATGTCGGCAAACGTGCAAATGCACATTTTATGGAGCAGGAGGAGATTAACCGCCTGATTGTGGGTGAAGCAAAAAAGGGAGGCTATGTTGTGCGGTTAAAGGGCGGCGACCCGTTTATCTTTGGCAGGGGCGGTGAAGAAGCGCTGGCATTAAAAAAGGAAGGAATTCCGTTTGAAATCGTGTCAGGTATTTCTTCGTCCTACAGTGTACCCGCCGCAGAAGGGATTCCGGTAACGCACAGGGGCTGTGCGGCATCGGTGCATATTATCACGGGACATGAAGGGAAAGAAAAAAAGCAGGCCATCGATTATGCCGTACTGGCAAAGGAAGAAGGAACGCTCGTCTTTTTAATGGGACTTGGACGGATTGATGAAATTACGCAGAAGCTTATCCAATACGGAAAAGATGTAAAAACTCCGGCGGCAGTCATTTCCAACGGACTTTCGGCAAGACAGCAAAGCGTGACCGGAATTCTTGAAAATATTGCCGTAAAGGTGCACAAAGAAAAAATAAAGACACCGGCAATCATTGTTATCGGTGAGGTGGCGGCATTGTCAGAAGAACTGATGTCTGCAAAACAAAAGCCGCTGTCCGGCAAAAGGATTTTACTGACGGGAACACGCAGTCTGATTGCAAAGCAGGAGGACACATTAAAACAGCTCGGTGCGGAAACGGTGGACATCAGCCTGATAGAAACGTATCCATGCAGAGAGGCGCAGACACAGCAAATATTAAGTGCGGTTTCGGATTATTCATGGATTGTATTTGCGAGTGCCATGGGCGTGCATCAGTTTTTTGCCGCATTATCGGAAGTTCATGTTGACAGAAGAAAGCTTGGCGGCGTAAAATTTGCCGTAGTCGGAGCGGCAACGGCGGAGGTGCTGGAAAGCTACGGTTATATCGCGGATGTTGTGCCACAGCGGGCTAACGCGGAAACGCTCGGCAGTATCTGGGCGGATACGCTTAACAGAAAAGATAAGGTGCTGCTGGTGCAGGGCAGACAGAGCAGTCCTGTACTTTCAGAACAATTAAAAGAAAAAGAGTGTGAAACGGATAGTATCTGTCTGTATGAAACACGGCAGGATATGCGCAGAATAGAGGAGTGCAGACGCATTTGCCCGGATATGGATTATGTTGTCATTGCAAGCGGCACGGCGGCAGAAGCCTTTAAAGAAGTCACGGACGGTTTAAAGCTGCCGAAAATCGTGGCAATCGGGCCGCAGACGGCAAAAGCGTGCGAAAAAGCAGGGCTTTCGGTGACGGCAGTGGCAAAAAAGGCGGACAGCGAGGGTATTGCGCAGGCGGTGTTGCAGGATATGCAGAATAGAAGTCAGGCGGATTTTCAGAAAGGAAAAAAGATGAATACACAACAGTCAGAACAGTTATTTAAAGCTTCACAGGAGAAAATTCCCGGTGGTGTCAACAGCCCCGTGCGTGCCTTTGGCGCAGTAGGACGGACACCGCTGTTTATAAAAAATGCAAAGGGAAGCCATATTACGGACGAAGATGGCAACACCTATATTGATTATGTATGTTCATGGGGACCAGGCATTTTGGGACACGCCCACCCACAGGTGATTGAAGCGGTGCAGAAAGCCTGCGCGGACGGTCTGACATTTGGTGCGCCGACCCGCAAGGAATATGAACTGGCAGAGCTGATTTGTGAGGCAATGCTTCTATTAAAAAGGTGCGTCTTGTTAATTCCGGCACGGAAGCAACAATGAGTGCAATCCGCACGGCAAGGGGCTATACCGGCAGGGATTATATTATTAAATTTAAAGGCAATTACCACGGACATTCGGACGGACTTTTGGTAAAAGCCGGTTCGGCGGCACTGACGACTTCCGTACCGGACAGCAGTGGTGTTCCGGCTTCGTATACAAAAAACACACTGGTTGCACTCTACAATGATGAAGATTCCGTCAGAGCGTTAATGGAAGAATATAAGGGACAGGTTGCGGCAATTATCGTAGAGCCGGTTGCGGCAAACATGGGTGTTGTTCCGCCGAAAAAAGGATTTTTACAGTTTTTAAGAGATATTACAAAGGAATATGGCAGTGTGCTGATTTTTGATGAGGTTATCACGGGCTTTCGTCTGGGCTACGGCGGCGCGCAGGCGCTGTTTGGCATTGAGCCGGATATGACGACACTCGGCAAGATTATCGGCGGCGGCATGCCGCTTGCCGCATACGGCGGAAAAGCGGAGATTATGGATAAGGTTTCACCGCAGGGACCGGTTTATCAGGCAGGAACTTTATCGGGCAATCCGATTGCCACGACTGCCGGAATTGAAACGCTGCGCATTTTAAAGGCACACCCGGAATATTACACACAGATTGATGAGAGCGCAAAACAGATTGCACAGGCATTAAGAAACTGGGCGGGGGAAAAGAAAAGACCGTTGCAGGTCAATCAGATTGGTTCGCTGTTGTGTGCGTTTCATACCGATACGCCGGTTGTGGATTATGATACGGCAACGGCATCAGACACCAGAGCGTATGCAGAGTATTTCGGATATATGCTTGACCACGGCATTTACACGGCACCGGCGCAGTTTGAGGCGATGTTTGTATCTGCGGCACATACGCAGGAAGATATTAAGCAGACGTGCAGGATTATTTCAGAAAGACCATAAAGATGAGTATACAGTTATTGAGTATCAGCCATAAAACGGCGCGTGCACCGCTCCGCGGCAGATTCGTATTTGACAGCGAACAGACAAAAGATATTTTAAAACAGCTGACAGAGCCGGACGGACAGCAGGAGAATGCAGGAATCGAAGAAGCGGTGCTGATTTCAACCTGCAACCGCACGGAGCTTTATTGCAGCGGAACACCGGAAAATCAGAATTTTATCAGAATGCAGCATGTTCTTTTAGCGGCGGCGGGCATTGAAAAAAACAGCGAAACGCATATGGCGGCGCTTGATGCATTCCGCAGATTCTCGGATAAAAATGCCATACATCACCTGTTCTGCGTGGCGGCGGGACTGGACTCGGCGGTGCTTGGAGAAGACCAGATTTTAGGACAGGTAAGAAATGCTTATTTTCTTGCAATGGAGAGCGGTTATACAAAAACGACTTTCCATTGTCTGTTCCAGTCGGCGATTACGGCGGCAAAACGCATGAAGACCGATACAATCCTGTCAAAGTCTTCCATATCGACCGCGGGGCTGGCACTGAAAACAGCTATGGAATGTCAGCAGGATTTACCGGTGAAAAATGTTATGATTATCGGTGCTTCCGGCAAAATCGGCAGTATTGTTTTAAAAGATGCGCTGGATTTTCAGGGATTAAATATTTTTATCACGGCAAGACACGAACTGCCGCACCCGTTACACGGACAGGATATGCGGTACACAGTCATTCCGTATGAGAAGCGGTATGAATATATGCCGGATATGGACATTGTCATCAGTGCAACGGCAAGCCCGCATTACACGGTGATGAAAGAACATTTTTTGGCGCAGAATCCACCGGTGAAAAAGAGGGTGTTTTTTGACCTTGCCGTGCCGGCGGACATTGAGCCGGAAATGTCACAGGTGCCGGAAACCGTCTGCTATTCCATGGAGGATATGCAGGAGCTTGCAAGACAGAATAATGTGGCAAAGTTAGAGGCACTGCCTAAGGCAAAAGCGATTCTGTCCAAATATGAAGAACAGTTTGTTAAAAATATGGCATTCGGTGAGGCACTTCCGGCGATTGCGGCATTGTCAGAAAGGGCGCAGGAGGCACTGGGGCAGGAGAGCGCCTACAGTCTGGTACATAAGTTTGTCTGTCAGGCGAAAAAGAACTGTGATGCCGATGAATTTGTGCAATTTACAAAAATTTTAAATAAAATAGTAGAAGTTGAAGTCTGATACGGCGGAAAGAAGGAAAAAATGATTACAAGACCAAGAAGATTAAGACAAAATCCCGTTTTAAGAAAAATGGTGCGTGAAACACGAATGGATGCATCATCACTGATTTATCCAATGTTTGTACGCGAGGGAAGCGGAATAAAAGAAGAAATTCCGGCAATGGAAGGACAGTACCGCTACACCACCGACACCATGCTTTATGCGTTAGAGGATTTGGAAAAAGCGGGTGTCAGAAGTGTTATGTTTTTTGGGATTCCCGATGTAAAAGATGAAGTTGGAAGCGGCGCTTATGCGGAAGATGGCATTGTACAGCGTGCACTGCGTGAGGCGAGAGCGCATTTCCCGGAAATGTATCTGATTACAGATGTCTGCATGTGCGAATATACCTCGCACGGTCACTGCGGACTGTTAAAGGGACATGACGTGGACAACGACAGCACGCTGGAGCTGCTTGCAAAGACAGCGGTTTCCCATGTACAGGCAGGTGCGGATATGGTAGCACCGTCCGATATGATGGACGGCAGAGTGCTTGCAATACGCAATGCGCTGGACGGCCACGGCTATGAAAATACACCGATTATGTCGTATGCCGTAAAATATGCATCTTCATTTTATGCGCCGTTCCGCGATGCGGCAGGTTCGGCACCGTCCTTTGGTGACAGAAAGTCGTACCAGATGGATTTCCACAACCGAAAGGAAGCGTTAAAGGAAGCTCAGTTAGACGTTTCCGAGGGCGCAGACATTATCATGGTAAAACCGGCGATGACCTATCTGGATATTGTGCGTGAGGTTGCAGACACCGTCAATGTCCCGGTTGCCGCATACAGTGTCAGCGGTGAATATGCCATGGTAAAGGCAGGTGCAAAGCTTGGCTGTGTGGACGAAGAAAAAATCGTCTGCGAAATGGCAACGGGCGTTTACCGCGCAGGCGCTTGTGTTTACCTGACATATTTTGCGAAGGAAATCGCTGGGTATATTGAGAAAGGGTATATTGGATAAAGATAGTATTTACCTAAAGAACCATCTCGTAAGAGGTGGTTCTTTTTGCGTTGCGGTTTTCATATCTGCATGATATAATTATGACTAACGATAAAATGAAGCGACAGGCTGAAAGTGTTGGAGGAAATATAAAATGGCTGAATTGGAAAACAGCAAGGATTTAATCAGTGTATTATGGAGTGGGGCAGACATTCTTCGTTCAAAAATGGACGCGAATGAATATAAAGATTATTTGTTGGGAATTGTTTTTTATAAATATTTATCGGATTCATTTTTGATAAAAGTTTATGATTTAATTTATGATGAAAAGCCGCAAACTTTAAAGGAAGCATTGCAGGCTTATAAAGAGGCTCTTCAAGATGAAAGTGCAGAGGAATTAAAAGAGCAGATTCAGTCAGAATGTCATTATGTGATAGAACCTGAATTGACGTATACATCTTTTGCAGATGCCGCCAGAAACAATTCATTTAACCGTGAACAACTGCAAAAGGCATTTAATAATATTGAACAGAGTGATTATTTATTTGCAGACTTATTTACGGATATTGATTTGTATTCCAATCGCTTGGGAACGGGCGACCAAAAGCAGAGTGATACAATCGCAAGTCTGATAAAGGAAATTGATAAAGCCGATTTATTAAATTCGGATTCAGATGTTCTTGGAAATGCTTATGAATATCTGATTGGACAATTTGCATCAGAAACCGGAAAAAAAGCAGGAGAATTTTATACGCCGCAGGAGTATCTAAAATTTTAACCCGAATTGCGATTGCAGG
>ENA-OQIO01000090-OQIO01000090.1-human-gut-metagenome-genome-assembly--contig:-NODE-90-length-41858-cov-3.725168_pt1 | contig 41858 bp, 50 predicted proteins | sample MGYA00242573_ERZ504737 | MGnify/ENA primary metagenome ERZ504737 (study PRJEB26092, sample SAMD00036203) | human gut metagenome | host: Homo sapiens | study: EMG produced TPA metagenomics assembly of...
TTTTGTAGGAATGTTATTGAATAATTCTTCAGTGATTTTAATATCATTGCGTTTTTGTTCAAAAGTAACGCCAAAAACTTCCTTTGTTTCAAGTTCAGGTGCTTTGTAATTAGGGTTCATCTGAATTACAAGATAGTTACCTTTACGTTTTGTTTTTAAAATTTCTAAAGCTTCAGCGCTGTAAGATGGAGCAATAACACCATCGGATACTTCACGAGCTAAGAAACGAGCTGTAGCAGCATCACATTCATCGGAAAGTGCAGCAAAATCTCCATAAGAAGACATGCGGTCAGCACCACGAGCGCGAATATATGCTGTAGCCATAGGTGTGAGTTCTATACCTTCAACGAAATACATTTTTTTCAATGTTTCAGATAAAGGAACAGCAACAGCTGCACCAGCAGGGCTTACATGTTTAAAAGATGCAGCAGCTGGAAGACCTGTAGCTTCTCTTAATTCACGAACTAATTGCCAACTGTTAAAGGCATCTAAAAGATTAATATAACCTGGACGTCCATTTAAAACTGTGAATGGTAAATCTTGTCCATCTTTCATAAAAACGCGAGCAGGTTTTTGATTAGGGTTACATCCGTATTTTAATTCCATAGAATTCATTTACGATATTCCTCCTGTAAAATAAATATAATACTATTAGATTTTGTTGCCCAGACGGTCGGCTGTATAAATCTGTGCTTCATGTGGTTAATTCCACTTCCGTCAGTTACACAGATTGTTAACTAAAATTTATCATTTTAAAGTATGAGTTGTCAAGCTAAGTAATAATATTTGGAGATTTTGTTTTTTTAGGGATTTTTACAAGGATATTAGTTATTATTTAGCGAATAAAATATATAAATGCTTTTAAATTTTGAGGAGGTTTTTTTATGTCAGTAGAAAATATTGCTGTATTGACAAGTGGTACAGATGCACCAGGAATGAATGCGGCTATTAGAGCTGTAGTGAGAACTGCGATTAATAATAACGTGCGTATATGGGGCGTTTATGATGGATATAGAGGCTTAGTTGATGATAATATGGAAGAATTGACTTCTATATCTGTAGCCGATATTATTCAGCGTGGTGGTACTTTCTTAGGTACAAGTTTTTGTAAGCGTTTCCGTACAAAAGAAGGTCGTCAATTAGCTTATGAAAATCTAAAAAAACATAATATTGATGCTTTGATTGTCATTGGTGGTGATGGTAGCTTACGTGGAGCAGAAGAATTTGAACGTGAAACAGGATTTTCTGTAATTGGTATTCCAGCTACTATTGAAAATGATATTTGGGGAACAGATTATGCTATTGGTACAGATACTGCTGTAAATACTATTTTACAGGCAATCAACGAAATTCGTGATACTGCAAAAGCACATCGTCGTACATTTATTATTGAAGTAATGGGCAATAAATGCGGTTGGCTTGCTACATATTCAGCCGTTGCTGGTGGCGGAAATATGGTTATAGTACCAGAAGAAGAATTTGATAAGGAAAAAATCATCAATAAAGTACAAAAATTACATGATGGTGGTAAATCTTATTTAGTAATTTTGGCTTCTGAAGGTACTGGCAATATGCAAGAATTAGTAAAAGAATTAGAAGCTAGAACAGGAATTTCCACACGCTTGACTGTTTTAGGTTTAGTTCAACGTGGTGGTTCACCAACAGCTAATGACCGTGTATTTGCAAGTGTATTAGGTGAACAAGCAACACTTGCAGCTATTTCTGGACTTCATAATATTGTTTTCGGTATGCAACGTGGAAATATTGTTTGCATTGATTTACGTGATGCAATCACTAATAAAAAAGAATACCCAGAAGATTTAAGACATTTAGCAGAAGTGATTTCTTTATAATAAGAAAAATAAGAAAGTCTAGAAATAACTTATATAAGTTATTTCTAGACTTTTTTTTAGAAGAAAAGGTTTTAAAATGATTTAGCAATACCACGGAAAATATACATAACAGCAGTAGCTCCAGGATCTTGCTTGCCTATAGATTGTTCATTATAATAAGCAGCTCTACCATGAACAGATTTTAAAGTTTTTGTTTTTTCTACACCTTCTATTGATGCTTGATATGCAGCTTGTTGAGCTTCAGCTAATGTTTTATTTTCAGATAATGATTGTTCTAAGGCATTAATTGCTGGAGCTAAAGCATCTAGCATAGTTTTATCATCGATTTTACTACCACCACGTTGCATAACACCATCAACAGCAGCTTTGCCCATTTCTACTAAATCTGTTAGATTTAATTCAGATTTGCCTTTGGCTTTTGGTGCAGATTTTACGAAACAAGTAGAAATTAATGTTCCCATAGTGGAAGGAACTACAGAATTCATTTTCATTCCTAATTTCATCATTAATTTCCCCATATCAGTTTCTTCTAGTATATCAATTTCTTGATAAATTGCTTCAAATCCTTTGCACATAGTAAGACCTAAATCTCCATCGCCCATAGCACCATCAAGAGCAATTAATTCATCTTTAGCATCTTGCATAGACTCCAAAATATTACCAAGAATTTCCTTTAATTTGAGTTTATTAATAGTTTCCATAAGAAAATCCTCCTTTATTAATGATTTTGTTCAAAAAATGGAGAATAGCAAGGAGCATCAATCATTTCTTTTAATTCATCATCTAATTTTAATAAAGATATAGACATTCCTGCCATTTCAAGAGAAGTAGCATATTCACCAATATATTTACGATGTATAGAAATATTTTTGTCAGATAAGATTTGATAAAGTTTACGATAAGCAAGATATAATTCTTCTTTTGGTGTACCACCTAGACTATTTACTAAAACAGCAACTTCACAACCATCTTCAAATGGTAGATCTTCAAGGATTTTTTCCATAATATTACTAACAACATCATCAATTTTCATTAATTTAGTACGATGAATACCTGGTTCCCCATGTATACCCATACCGATTTCCATTTCATCTTCAGCAATACTGAAAGTAGCTTTACCAGCTTCTGGAACAATACAAGGTGTAAGAGCAACGCCCATTGTTCTTGTATTATCAACAGTTTTTTGAGCTATACGAGCAACTTCGTCTAAGTTATACATTTTTTCGGCAGCTGCACCAGCACATTTATAGGCAAATACTAAACCTGCAACTCCACGACGTTTATTTTCACTACCCTTAGGTGCAGAAGCAATATCATCGGTTACTAATACTTCTTTTACAGGAATATCTTCCATTTCATCTAAATCAGAAGCCATACCAAAATTCATAATATCGCCACCATAGCGACCATATAAATGTAATACACCAGCACCAGAATTAATAGCTTTATCAACTTCATGCATAGCTTCTGCGCTTGGAGAAGCAAATACATTACCAACAGTTACTCCGTCAGCAAGACCATAACCAACATATCCTAAAAATACTGGGAGATGACCAGAACCACCACCAGTAGCAATAGCTACTTTTCCTTCTTTTTTTTCGTCTGCACGAACTAAACAGTGCCAACTATTATTTACCATTTTTAAGGATTCTGGATGAGCTAAGACAATTCCTTCTATTGTTTCACGAGCAAAGTCTTCTGGTTTATTAATTAATTTTTTCATAATATATCCTCCTTATTATAGTTTTATTTTGAAGATGTTCTAGTTAATGAATCCAATAGTTTAATTTCTTTAGGATATTCCCATTTTTGAAGTTCACTATCTGATACATAAGGAGGTTCATTACCATTGTTAATAACAAGAGTATGATAATAAATTTCAGCTAATTCTTCTACATAACTAGCTTTTAAGAGAGCTTCTTTTAAATCTTTATCAATAGCGATTACACCATGTGCTTGCATTAAAGCAACATCTGATTTTTCTAAAGCTTTTACAGTGTTAATAGCTAGTTCTGGTGTTCCTGGTCTACCAAAATCAGCAACAGGAACAATTCCTTCTTTACAACCAAGACCTAAGATTTCATAAACAACGGCAGGTAAAGGTTTTTTTAGAACAGCAAAAGCAGTAGCATATTTTGAATGAGTATGAGCTACGGCATTGATATCAGGATGTTGTTTATATACTTCCAAATGCATTAAACTTTCACTAGTCGGTCTACGTTGAGCAGTTTCTGCTTCAATAACATTAGCATCTAGATCTATAACAACAACATCATGATAGGTCATTTCTTCTCTATCCATTCCAGTAGGAGTAATACATACATATCCTGTTTTAGGATCACGAACGCTAAAATTACCAGATCTATGTTTACATAAACCACTTCTATCAGCTTGAAGAGCATATTTTACAACTTGTTTTTTTAATTCTTCTAACATATTTATACAACCTTTCAAAATTAATATTTTAAGTAATTTATTTATTTAGCACTATCTTGAGCATTGCTTTTTTTCATGCTTAGGAAATACCAAGCAAATAAAATAGCAAAGATAATAATTCCAATAATACCAGTTAAATCGCCATTAAATGCATGTACGATAGACCATCTAAACTCAGGAGCTTCAACTTGCATCCAAGATATGAATTGACCTGCTTCGGCATGAAGTGTATTAGTATCAGCAGCCATCTTTGTAATTTGTGGTGCAAACTGAGTAGCAGCAATTAAATAAGATGGAGTAGCAATAATAGAAATTAAAAACATGCGAACAAGATTTTTTCTAGCAATAATCATAGCTGGTGGTGTTAAAACAACGTTGATAATAGAAGCTAGTGGAATTAATGTATTTAAACCTAATTGGCTTAAAACAACAGCAAGAATTAATTCAATAGGAACTAATACAATAGCAATAACCCAGACTTCAGAACAGCCAGCCATAAATGGCCAATCTAAACCAACATAAAAATCACGGCCTTTGAATTTACTTTTCATAAAGGCACCAGCAGCGTCAGCAATAGGGGCAAGTGCTTGCATGAAAAGTTTTGCTACCATTGGGAATAAAATCATTGCAGTTGCAACAGACATTGCTGTAATTAAAATTTCTTTAATAGCATAACCACCTAAAAATGCGATTAATCCACCAACAATGAATCCCATTACACTATTTTCACCAAATATACCAATACGTTTTTTTAATTCATTAGCATCAATGTTAACTTTATTGATACCAGGAATAAAATCTAGAATGCGATTAATTAAAAATAAAATAGGACCTTGTAAAAACATTGGATGAGTACAAGTAACACCAGGAATTTTAGTAGCTTCATAACATCTTTTTTGAATTAAATCACCACTAATTAATTCTAAGATTATTTGAATTGCGCCAGCAATAAAACCGAAGGCAATATTTCCAGTAATATAAGCAACTAAAGTAGCAGTTAATATTTTTCCCCAGACATTCCATAAATCGACATTTAAACAATTTGTTAATTTTAAAGCAAGCATAACTAAGTTAATACCAATTTGTAGAGGAAACATAAAAAGAGCAAATGGCCATGCCCAAGCAATAGCAGCTATTGGAGACCAACCAACATCAATAGCAGTTAGTTCTAATCCAGTACGTTCTACGAGCGCTTGAGCGGCAGGACTAATACTACTAAACATAAAGCCTAAAACAACATTCATACCAGTAAAAGCAATACCTAATGTAAGACCTGCCATAATAGCTTTTTTTAATTTCATCTTTACACATAAACCAAGTATAATCATTATTATAGGTAAAAATATAGCGGCTCCAAGGCCAAGAATATAATTTAATATATCATTAAACATACAGTTTTCCTCCTTTGATTGTAGTTTTGTAATGAATTATTTTTATGTTATAATAGTCGTGCAATATATATTTTTTTGGACTCTATGTGTTTTATATCATAGAGTCCGCTTTTTTTATGCTTCAATTAATTCTTTTAATTTTTCAAATTCTTCGTCCATACCTACACCTGTTAAGAATGGAATACCTTTAATAGTTGGAACATCCCATTCATCAGCATTGTCAGAAACAATTGAAACATAAATGTCACACTGATCAATAATACTTTCTAAAGATTTAATATCTACAGCTTCAACAGAAACATCTAATCCTTCATCTTCACACATAGATTGAATTTTAGAAGCAACTGTTTGACTTGTTGCAACACCAGAACCGCAAGCTACAAAAATTCTTTTCATGATAATCAAACTCCTTTTAATTTAAAACTTTATTTAATTTGTCTATAATTTCTTTGGCTTGAGTAGAATTATATAGGTCAATAAGTTTATCTTCTTGAGAAAATATAGACATTAATTTACTTAATATTTCTAAATGTCCTTTAGGATCTGTAACTGCTAACATAAAAATTAATTTTGCTGGAACAGTATTAGAACTATTACCCATTTCATGAAAATCAATAGGATTTTCTAGAGTAGCTACTAAAATAGCAGGTTTTATTACATGTTCTGGATACGTATGAGGCATAGCAATATTAATACCAGGTGTTTTTAATCCAGTAGGAAATTGTTTTTCTCTTTCTAAAATAGCAGAAGTATAACTTTCTTTTACATAACCTTTTTTATATAAAATATGAGATAATTCTTCGATCAAATTTTTAAAGTTAGTAGTTTTATAATTTAAAAATATTAAATCTTCATGTAACATAGAAGTAGACATAACAAGCACCTCCTTAAAATATATTTTTGTAATATTTATAATGCAATTTCTGTGCCAACTTAATGTATATTAAAAATGTATATTAATAATATATAAAGATAAAAAAATATATACACAAATTATAATTTTTATGCTAGTGTATATATTATAAAATGAATAGTGTATATATTATCTTTTTTATAAAAATTCTAATAAATAAGGAGTATAAGATGAGTCAAGCAAATGATATTTTAGATTTTATAAAACGCAATTGTAAGGTTGAGGTTTTTATAAAGGGTTTAAAAGATGGTAAAAATTTAGGTATAACAGCATTAGAGATACAAAATGAATATGGTATTTTACGTAATAATGCTAGTAGTATATTAAATCTATTGTGTAAGAATGGTAAATTAGTAAAAATTAATAGTAGACCAGTTACATTTATAGATAAAGAAATATTAAATGAAATGAATAAAAAATATAATGTACCAATAAAAAATATATATACTTTTAATGAATTAAGGGAATATATATTAAATACATCTATAAATGATCCATTTGAAATGTTATTAGGATATAATAGTAGTTTACTATCACAAGTTAGACAGGCAAAAGCAGCAATTGTATATCCGCCTAAAGGATTACATACGCTATTATTAGGGGAAAGTGGAGTCGGGAAAACAACATTTGCTCAAGCTATGCATGCATATGGATTGTTGATGAATAATAAAGAAAATAAAGATTATCCTTTTGTAACCTTTAATTGTGCAGATTATTTTAATAATCCTCAGTTATTATTATCGCAGTTGTTCGGACATGTGAAAGGTGCATTTACTGGTGCTGATACAGATAAAATAGGATTAGTAGAAAAAGCTAATGGAGGAATTTTATTTTTAGATGAAGTACATAGATTACCACCAGATGGACAAGAAATGTTATTTTATCTTATGGACAAAGGTGAATATAATAGATTAGGAGATGGAAGTAAAAGAAAAAGTAATGTTTTAATAATAGCAGCAACTACAGAAGATCCATCTACTACATTATTAAATACATTTATTAGACGTGTTCCAGTAAATATAATTTTACCAAGATATAAAGATAAACCTATAGCGGAAAAAATAGAACTTATAGAACAATTTTTTCGTTTTGAAGCAATAAATTTACAACAAGAAATATTAATAGCACCAGAAGTTTTAAAAGCTTTAGCATTATTTGATTTCATTGGAGGTAATATTGGACAATTAAGGTCAGAAATAAAGCTTTTATGTGCAAATGCTTTTTTACAATATTTACAAAATAATCAACGAATATATGTTGGATATCAAATGTTAAATAAAGAAATTAGAGATGTATTATTGAATTATTTAAAGTTAGATAAATCAATTACAAGTTATTTAAATATGTTTTCTGAAGATATAGTTATTAGACCTAATAGTAAAAATATAGAATATGAAGAAACAAATGATATATATGAAATTATAACTAAGAAATTAGATAGTTTAAAACAAAAGGGAGTAGCTCTAGAAAATATAACAGATGTATTAAAAACTGATATTGATAATTATTTATGTAGTGTAAGTAAACATTTTAACAATACAAATTCTAATTTAAATAATCTTTATAAATTAGTATCTAAAGATATTGTATTAGCAACAATGCAGTTTATAGAATACGCAAGAGAAAAATTACAAGTTAATTTTTCTAATCATTTTTTATTTAGTTTATCATTACATATTCAAGAATTAATAAAGAGAGTAGAAGAGAATAATGTAAGTAGTAATCAACATTTATTTAAGATAAAAAAAGAACATCCAGAAGAATTTAGTGTAGCAAATGATTTAGTGAAAAAAATTAGTAATAAATTTGGAATAATTGTTCCAGAAAGTGAAAAAGGATTTTTAGCATTATTATTATTTCATAGTAGAGTGGAGATATCGGACAATAATAAAATAGGAATAATTATAATATGTCATGGAGATTCAACAGCTACAAGTATTGCTAATACCTGTAATATGTTGCTAAATACTAATATGATGAAAGCAATAGATATGCCATTATCCCAAAGTATTGATGAAACATATAAAAAATTAAAATCAATGGCATTAGCTATAAATAAGGGTAAAGGTATTATAATATTGGCAGATATGGGATCTTTATTAGATTTTGATAAGAAATTAACATCTGAAACAGGTATAAAAACTAAAGTAGTAAAAAATGTCTCAACACCAATAGCTTTAGAAATGTTAAGACATGTTTTATATGATATGGAAGATATAGATAATGTATATGAACAGGCAAAGTTTGTTGAGGATAATTGTAATAAAATTGTTGTTGCTAAAAAGAAAGAATTAGCTATTTTATCAGTTTGTGCAACAGGCAAAGGTAGTAGTATAATTGCTAAAAATATCTTAGAAGAATTAATTGATAAATATTATGCTGATAAGATAAAAATTATTCCTGTTGATTTAGAAAATGCAAAAGATGTATTTAAAAAAATGCAAGATAGGTATTATATTTTAGCAGTTGTTGGAACAATTGATCCTATTTTACCAATCCCATTTTTTCCAATAAATCAATTAATGCAATCTGAAATACAACAAGTATTCTTTCATTTATTAGATGGAAATATTAATGGTATATTTATGTTACCTGAAAATAAAGCAAATTATACTATTTTTGAAACAGCTAAAGATTTATTGGAAAAATATGTTAAATTTATAAATCCTAAATATGCTATAACTAAAATTAGGAAGTTTATAGAAAAAATAGAATATAATCCGAAAAATGAAGAATATGTACTAGACTTAATGATTCATATGGGATGTATGTTAGATAGATGTTTAAGTAAAATTGATATAAAATATAATAATTTAGATTTAATACAAAGAAAAAGAAAAACTTTTATTTGATAAAATAATAATAGCTTTAAAAGATATAGAGCAAGATTATAATATAAAAATAAGTGATGATGAAGTAGCATATATTGTAAAATTATAACTACAAAAATAAAAAGGCATCTTAATAATTTATTAAGATGCCTTTTTCATAGTAAAGATTTTTTATAAAAGTAAAAGTTCTACAACAAATACAGATAAACAACAAGATGAGGCTACTTGGAATAAATTAGCACCAAACCAAGAAAGTACAATACCAATGACAAGAGCAATAGCTCCAGAAAGTGGTGTCTGTGTTACCTGTATAATTGCAGGAAAAGTCATAACTGCTAATGTGATATAAGGAACATAGTAAAGAAAAGATTTTATCAGCGGATTTTTTATTTCTGTTTGAATTAAAGTCAGTGGCAAAACACGAATAGCAAAACTAGTTAAAGCCATGACTAAAATGTATATATATACCTCAGACATTCTCTTCACCATCCTTTGTTTTTACTGGATATAAGATACTAGCAATCAAAGATAATACTATAGTTAAAATAATGATACGTGTAGCACTTGATAATTCAGATATATAAGGAAGGTAAGTGGATAAGTAGCTAGCAATAAAGCTGATGATAACAAATACACCGATTACTTTATTTTTTCGTGCAGGTGGAATGATAACGCTAAAAACATGCCGTATAATGCTACACTAAAAGCACTTATCAATTGAATTGGCAATAAATTACCTACAACAATTCCAAGAGCTGTACCACCAGCCCAACATGGCATAGTGATGAACATAGCACCAAAGTAATAGAAAGGATTTAGATAATTAGGTCTAGCGATAGAAATGGCAAATAATTCATCTGTGATATCAAAGCCGATTAAAATGCGTTGATACCATGGAATATCTGGCGATAATTTTTGACTTAAAGCGCAACTCATAATCAAATAACGAGAATTAGCGATTAAGATAACGAGAAATACTTCTATATATGTTGCCATTGTAGCAATAGAAGTAAAGCCAGCATATTCACCAGCGGAAGCATTTACAAGAAAGCTTGTTAAAAAGCCTTGAAATGCTGTCAGTCCTGCATTTTTAGCAGTGATTCCCAAAGAGAAGGAAACTGCTAAATAACCAAGAGCAATAGGAAAACCATCACGTATACCATCTTTAAAAGCTTGTTTTTTTACAGAGATATTGTCTACTGGATAAACATCGTCAGCAATATCTAATTCATTCATAGCGATTTCCTCCATTTTGTATTTTATTTTTAAATATGTATTTTGTATAAATATTATAGCAGTTATATTTACATTAGGAAAACGAATATTTATAATAACTACATAAGTAAAACTAATGGGAGAGCGAATGCATATGGTTTCGCGTTATGGGATTTTTTGTAAAGTCATAGAAAATGGAAATTTTACAAAGGTAGCAAAAGAAGTGGGCTATTCGCAAAGTGCGATTAGTCAAAGTATAAAGGCGTTAGAACAAGAATTAGGAACCATCTTGATAGATAGGAAAAAAGAAGGCATAACATTAACAGATGATGGTAAATCTTTTTATCCGTATATACAGGCAATTTTTCATGCTGAACTTTCATTGAAACAAAGGCAACAGGAAATGAAGGGTTTAGAGCATAGCGTTATACGTATTGGCACTTTTACTAGTGTAAGCAGAAATATTTTACCGCAATTGATGAAGAGTTTTAAATCATTATATCCTACAGTCAATTTTGTTTTAAAACAAGGTGAATACACAAGCATAAAAAAATGGATTTTGCATGGAGAAATTGATTTTGGTTTTGTAAATAGTGATGTAGTTTCAGGCATCAATATGGAATTTTTATATAGAGATGAAATGATGCAGTATTGCCTAAACATCATAAATTAGCTAATTTACCGATTATATCTTTAGACCAATTAGCCAAAGAATCTTTTATTTTATTAGATGAAGGTCGCCATAGTGTGATTATGCATGCTTTTGCTGATTATAAATTAGAGCCACAGATTGAATATAAAGTTTATGATGATTATTCAATTTTAGCTATGGTAAAACAAGGTCTAGGGATATCTGCCATGTATAGTTTAGTTTTAAATGGATTTGAAGATGGCTTAGCTATTCGACCAATAAAAGAACACCCTGAACGCAATGTAGCTTTAGCATGGCAAAATTGGGATACAATGTCACTAGCTTCACGTAAATTTGTGGAATTTATAAAAGAAAATTTTGTTTTTGTACAAGAAAAATAAAAAAATTGCAGAGCTTACGCTCTGCAATTTTTATTTGATAATACTCAATAATTCTAAAGGTTTATCAATAATAAAATCGGCATTAATATCTTTTAATTCCTCAAGACTGCCATATCCATATGTTACACCAACACATTTCAAATTAAATTTCTTCGCACCAATGACATCGTATTTACGGTCGCCTACCATTATACAGTCATTTAAATCTGTAATTTGCATTTGTTTTAAAACATAAGCTAATACATCATCTTTATTTATACGACTGCCATCAAGCAAACTACCGCCAGCAAAGGCAAAATATTTTAGTAAATCATGTTGACTTAAAATATTTTTTACAAACTTTTCAGGTTTAGAAGAAGCAATCAACAATTTTAAACCATTTTCAGCTAAAGTCTTTAATAATTCAGGTATTTGCTCATATACTTCATTTTCTAAAATACCTTTATCTGTATAATATTCTCGAAAATATTTTACAGCTTCAAGACTTTGTTCATGACTAAAATTATAGCAATTGATAAATTGCTGATTTAATGGCGGACCTACGAAACTTTTTAAAACTGTCATATCTGTTTCGTTTATGCCATATTTTTTTAAAGCATATTGTACGGCATGAATAATACCAGGTCCAGAATTAATCAATGTGCCATCTAAATCAAAAATAATATTATGATAATTATATTGCATAAATTTATCCTCAATTTTATTTATTAATAAGTTTTTTAGCAATTTCTACAGCTTCAACGCCATCAGGAGCATAAGCATCAGCACCGACATTATCAGCATATTCTTGAGTTACTACAGCGCCACCGATCATGACTTTTGTGGAGTACTCGCTTTTATTTAATTCAGCGATGACTTCATCTATCTGTGTAATAGTAGTTGTCATCAAGGAGCATAAACCGATCATATCGGCTTTATTATCTATAGCTGCTTTAATGATTTCTTCTTTATCTATATCTTTACCTAAATCGATAACCTTAAAACCGTTATTTTCTAAAAGTGCAGATACGATATTTTTACCTAAATCATGGATATCGCCTTTTACAGTGGCAATGACGATAGTACCTTTATTACTTACGCTATCAGCTGGAATACGTTCTTTGATTTTGATGAAAGCTTCACGCATTGCTTCAGCGGATAACATAACTTGTGGTAAAAAGATTTTTTTCGCACCGAAATCTTTGCCAACGACATTCATTGCTGCGCTTAAAGCTTTATCTGTAATTTCATTTGGTTTATGTCCTTCAGTTAAAGCTTGTTCTACCATTTGAGCAATGGATTCTTTTTCCCCACTGATTATAGCAGATTTTATATCTTCAATGATATCACCGCTAGATACTGCATTTTTAGCTTTAGCTACAGGGATATTTTGACCGGAATGATTAAGACTATAATCGCGACCATTAGGGTCTTTAGCTAAAAGAGCATTAGAAGCACTCAAGGCATTTTGCATAGAATCATCATAAGGGTTCATGATTGGAGCATCTAATCCCATTGCTAAACACATAGTGAAGAATGTGCTATTGATAAGTGGACGATTTGGAAGTCCAAAGGATATATTGCTAAGTCCCATAGTGGAAGGAGCACCAATATGTTCGCGATAAAGTTTTAAAGTGTTTAATACTTCATTACAAGCATTTTTATCGGCAGCTATAGTCATTACAAGCGCGTCAAGTAAAAAGTCGTTATCTTTTAAGCCCTGAGCTTTAGCTTCAGCGATTATTTTTTGAGCTAGTGCAAGACGTTCTTTAGCTGTTTTAGGGATACCTTCATCAGATAATGGCAAGCATAAGATTGCAGCACCATATCTTTTAGCTAATGGTATAAAATATTTTAATCTATCAGGTTCTGCACTTACAGAATTGATGAGTGCTCTACCAGGATATGCTTTTAACCCTGCTTCTAATGCTTTGACATCGCTTGTATCAATGGCAAGTGGTGTATTTACAAGTTGAGAAATTTCAGTGATAGCTTTGTGCATAGCTTTTGCTTGGTCAATTCCAGCAACACCCATATTTACATCAAGGATTTGAGCACCAGCTTGAGTTTGTTCAATAGCTTCACGTTTTACAGAGATAAATGAACCATTTTTTATTTCTTCGGCTAATTTTTTACGACCAGTAGGATTGATACGTTCGCCGATTAATCTTGTAGGTAAATCTTTGCCAATAAATACAGTTTTAGAACGGCTAGCAAGGGCAAGATTAGGATTTGGTGTTTTGCGGATAGGTTCGGAAACGTCAGCTAAAGCTTCTTTGATAGCTTTGATATGAGCAGGAGTTGTTCCACAGCAACCACCAATATAAGTTGCACCAGCTTCTACAAGTTTTGGTGCCCATTTAGCCATATCTTCTGGAGTGAGTGGGAAGATTGTTTGACCATTTTCTAAATGTGGCATACCTGCATTTGCTTGTACGCTGATAGGCAAGAACAATTATCGGCTAATTCTTTTATGATAGGAACTAATTGTTCAGGGCCTAAAGAGCAGTTGGCACCGATGATATCTGCGCCCATAGCTTCTAAGATGATGGCAGCTGATTGTGGGTCTGTGCCTGTTACAGTTCTGCCATCTTCGCTGAAGGATAATTGACAGATTACGGGTAAATTGCAAGCATCTTTAGCAGCGAGAAGAGCAGCACGCATTTCTTGGATTTCAATACAAGTTTCGATGAGGATATAATCAACACCTGCGTCAGCTAAAATTTTAGCTTGTTCATAATAATTTTCATAAACTTCATCGAAAGTCAATTCGCCTAAAGGTTCAATAAAAGCACCAGTAGGCCCATAGAACCAGCTATTTTTGCTTTGCCAGCAGTGGCGATTTTGGCATTTTTTACAGCAGCGATATTTATTGCTTCTACTTTATTGCCTAAGTTATATTCATTTAATTTGATGCGAGAAGCACCAAATGTATTTGTTTCAACAATATTAGAACCTGCTTCTACATAAGCACGATGAACATTTTGAATAGCTTCTGGAGCTTCGATATTTAATAATTCAGGGCACATTCCTGGTTTTAATACAGATTTTTGTAACATAGTGCCAGTAGCACCATCAAATATATGTATCATAGAAGATACCTCCTAGAAATTTTTATTAAGCCAAAAAGATAAAATGTATTTGTTTATTATCATGAATTTTTATTTAATAATTCAGGGTCAAATGGTTTTATGCGGAAATTGCAATTAGGGTTTGGACAATATTTACAAGATTGTTTTTCAGGTTCGACATCTTGTGTTTTAGGTATAAGTCCAATGATTGCAGTAACAGATTTTCGCGGTGTAAGCATTAATGATGAAGTTAGGCTAATACCTATTTCATGAGCTTTAGCTAAGCGGAGCATTTCAGGTTGTGCCTGTATAGGCCAATCTCCATATCCTGGGCTAAATCGCCAACGACGAACTAATCCTTGCATATTGAATTTTTGGTCAATGGCTTGTTCGATACCATCAGCAACATGTTCAACAGCTGTAGTTGCAGCAGCGTCCATCAAAACAGCTAGCGTGTATTCTCCATCTTTGAAACGATGGGAGATTTCTTCTTCAACAGTTTCGCCGATTGTAACAGCATGATGGCAACTTTTGTAGCTCGACAAAGATGTTTAGTTACTTTTTTCCCTTCTAATTTAAAGGCTTATCTGCAAGTACAATGCCATTTTTAGCGTCATAGTCATATACTTCCCAAATTCCTTTAGGTTCAGAAATATATAAGACTTCACGACATGCTTCTAAAATAGTTTTTTTATTGAATTTAGGAGCTTTATTGAGTCCAGCATAACGTCTAGTTTCACTAGGGTCAATGGACATTAAAGCAGCATTATATTTAGGCATGGTAAAATCTCCCTTAATGTTTTGTGTTTATAATTATATCTAGAAAAGAATTTTATCATAAATTTTAGTATAATTATACTGTTATTAGTTAAATTAATTTTTTATGATTGATTATAGTTTTAAATTATAATGAATTTATAAAAGTAATAAGTTAAAATAATTATTATAATATTTTAAAGGAGAAATACATGGAATTTTTAAATATTGATGAAATTTTACCAAACCCATTTCAACCAAGAAAGGAGTTTGATATGGAGCAATTAGCTCAACTAGCAAAATCGATAAAAGAATATGGCATAATTGAGCCTCTAATTGTGCGTATAAATGATAATGATGAATTTGAATTGATTGCAGGAGAAAGACGTCTTCGTGCAGCTAAAATGGCAGGATTAGATAAAGTGCCAATTATCTTAAAAGATTATGATGATGATAAGGTAGCACAAATAGCTTTAATTGAAAATCTCCAACGTAGTAATTTAAATGTTATTGAAGAAGCAAATGCATATCAGTTGTTATTACATAAATTTAATTTAAAACAAGAAGAAGTAGCGCAAAAAGTGGGAAAAAGTCGTTCGCATATAGCGAATTTTGTACGCTTATTGAATTTAGCAAAAGAAGTACAGTGCTTATTACAAGATAATAAACTCAATATGGGGCAGGCAAAACCGCTTTTAGCGATAGAAGATGAAAAGCTTCAAGTAAAATTAGCTAATTTGATAATTGAAAGAGAATTATCTGCTAGAAAAGCTGAAGCATTAGTCAAAAAAGTCTTAGCAGGTGATAATGTCATCGAGCAGATTGAACAAGTAAAAGAAGCTAAGATGTATTTAAATGATGTGCAAGAGCGATTAAAACAAATATTGGGAACAAATGTAAATATAAAGCAAGGTAAAAAGAAATCTCGCATAGAAATTGAATTTTATAATGATGATGATTTAGCTAGATTAGTTGAATTATTGATGGAAAAACAAGAAAGTCCTCAGATGAACAAATCGAGAATTATTAAGGATTTTAACATTTAGTAAATGCTGTTTTGATTTTACAAATAAAAACATGAATGCTATAATGTTGCACGTTAAAAAGAATAGTCTTTATTGAATAATCAATTCTTTTTTAACAGAATTTAGGAGGGAATATTTATGGATTTTTCAATGCTAAATCAGATATTTCAAGATAATTTATCAATTATTTTAACTGTAATCGTAGTCTTATTAGTTTTATTAATAATTTTATCAATAGTGATGCTTGTAAAATTAAGCAAAGCTAAAAAACGTTATAATTCATTGGTAAATGGTGCAACAGGTGAAAGTTTAGAGGATATTATAGCTGATAATATTGCTCAAATGAATGAACTTGTAGTAAAAAATAATAAAATTGATGCAGATTATGCAGAAATGAAATCTTTATTTACAAAATCCATTCAAAAAGTAGCAGTACATCGTTTCTGTGCTTTTGCTGATATGGGTGGCGATTTGAGTTATGCTGTAGCTTTGCTTGATAATCAAAATAATGGTGTGATATTCTCTTCTATTTTTGGACGTCAAGATTCTTGCACATATGTAAAACCTATAGAAAATGGTGTTTCTAAATATCCTTTGACTCAAGAAGAAAACAAAGTATTATTAGAAGCTATGTCTAAATAATTTTGACAAAGATAAAAACAAAAGGAGTACAAATTGTTGTACTCCTTTTTTTATGCAATTTTTTCAAAAAAATCGCTTCGCTTACGCGAAGTATAAAATTAATCAACTGTAGGCATAAATAAAGCAGGCATATTATTAATCGTATCAGTAACTTTTTGCTCTGTTTCCATAGCTTTTCGATGTAGTCGTTCAGCCTTAGCTAAATCTTTTGGTTTATTATCTTGAATACCGATAGCATAAGCTTTCCATGCTTGAATAGTATATGTCGTACTTTCCATGCGCAATTCATGTAAATGACGAGCACCTGTAGGTATTTGATAACTTTGTAGATAATTATACCAATCTTGATATGTTGGCACTATTTTATTATCAATAAAAGATTTTAACAATGCTTTTTGACTTGATGAAGGATTAGTTTTGAAGTTTTCAGCTAAAACTATAAATTCGCTTTGTAATTGCTTGAATTGAGCATTATTTCTATCTAAATCGGCTTTAGTATTAGTCAAATACGTATTTATATCTTGGCGATAAAGATTAGATATCATAGTTAGATAATCTTGATAATTCGTAACTTCGCTGACTTGCCAAATGCCTTCTTCATTTTTGACTAATTTCAATTTTAAATCAAAGTTAGTATCTGTATATTTATCTGCAACTAAAATCGTTGCCATAACTGAATTATCATCAATAGTTTCTATGGATTTTATCTCTTTGAAACTTATATTGAATAACAAAGAGCGATTGATTAATTCTGTATAATCGATACCTAATTGACGACCTTTAAGCATAGAATCATAATTGAAACGTTGCCAATTTCCAGTTTGAATATATTTATCAATGCTTTGAATTGTGCCATCAATAATGATAGGTTCAATGAGGGCATAGAATGTTTGATAAATACTATGTTCTTTTTCCGTATAGATTTTGTCATTGATAAATATATCATTAGTCAAAATCTTATAATTTGGTGGTAATAAAGTTTTTAAATCTACGTATTTATGAATAGTGTCAATATCACGATGTTCAAAGGCTGTTTGCAATTCTTTTAAAGCATATTCAGGAGAATTAGTGCGCTGGTAATAGTAATAACCTCCTATAATCGATAAAATTAATAATACTAATAAAACTACAAAACAAGCAAATATATTTTGTATGCGACGTTGTCTTCTTCGTTTAGCAACGGTTCGTTGCCATTTATCATCATTCATGATTAATTTACTCCAGGGTGAAAATTTGTATAATTATTATACCATAAAACAATATCGGTGGTTATTGCTTTTATTTTATAGTGTAAAGTTTACAATTTAATATTGACAAAAAATAATTGATGTGCAATAATATGAGCAAATCAATTCAAAAATTTAATACTTGCCTTAATGAAACCTATGAGGTGGAGATAAAAATATGAAATGCACTTACAGAGAGTAGGGGAGCTGAGAGCCTATAGTACGCAGCATATTAAATGGACCACTGAGGGTGCAGTCAACAGATTAGGGATAATCTTAGTATTCTGCAACGCGACACAAGCGTTAACTGTGAGGGATATGTTAGTATCCTGCAAAGAGGAGCATTTGCTCAAACAAGGTGGTACCGCGAGTAGAGTATAATATATAATTTTAGTGATTTAATTATATAGAAATATAGATACCCGTCCTTGATATTATTTTCAAGGAGGGTATTTTTATTTGCTTACAAATAGATTTATAAAGGAGGATTAGAATATGTACAAACCGACTCTGGCAGAATTAGAAGCAATAAAAACAGAATATAAAATAGTGCCAGTGAGTAAAGAGATATTTGCTGACCTTACAACACCGATTAAAGTGTTGAAAATCTTGAAAAATATCAGTGATAATGTGTATTTATTTGAAAGTGTGGAGAATACACATCATTGGGGCAGATATTCTTTCTTAGGTTTTAATCCTTCTTTAGAGATTAGTTGTAAAAATCATTTATTGAAGATAAAAAAAAGCTAGCAATAATGAAATAGAAGAAATTAAGACAGATAATCCAAATACAGAGATTAGAGAGATTTTAAAAGCATATAAAAGCCCTAAATTTGAATATTTACCGTCGTTTACTGGCGGATTGGTTGGATATTTTGCTTATGAATATCTGCGTTATCAAGAAAGTAAATTGGACTTTGTAGATGAAACAGTAAACAAAGATGAAGTTTCTTTCAATGATGTAGATTTGATGTTATTTGATAAGGTAATAGCTTTTGACCATTATACGAAAAAGATAATTTTAATTGTGAATATAAAAACTGATAATTTAAAAGCTAATTATGCTAAAGCCATTGATGATTTAGAAAAATTAGCAAAACTTATTATCTATGGCAAAGAAAAAGAAATACCTTCAGGAAAACTATTATCTGATTTTAAACGAGAATTTACTAAAGATGAATATATAGATGTAGTGAAAAAGACACAGCGTTATATCAAAGAAGGTGATATTTTTCAGGCTGTCATCTCCAATCGCATAGAAGCTGATTTTTCAGGAAGTTTATTAAATGCTTATCGTATATTAAGAACGATAAACCCTTCGCCATATATGTTTTATTTAAGCTCTAAGCAAATTGAGCTGACAGGGGCTTCACCAGAAACATTGATAAAATTAGAGGATAAAGAATTAAAGACTTTTCCGATAGCTGCACGATGCCAAGAGGTAAAGATGAACGAGAAGATGATTTATTAAAAACAAGATTATTAAGTGATGAAAAAGAATTGGCAGAACATAATATGCTAGTGGATTTGGGCAGAAATGATATCGGTAAAATCAGTAAATTCAATTCAGTAACAGTAGAAAATATGCATAAAGTAGAGTTTTTCTCTCATGTGATGCATATAACAACTACTGTAAAAGGAAAAATCAAAGATGATTGTGATGCTTTAGATGCTATCGTAGCTACTTTGCCAGCAGGAACATTATCTGGTGCGCCAAAAATACGAGCTATGGAAATCATTCATGAATTAGAGAAAAGCCCAAGAGGTATTTATGGTGGTGCTGTGGGATATATCGATTTTGCAGGTAATATGGATATGTGCATAGGTATAAGAATGGCAGTAGCAAAACAAGGTAAAGTATTTGTTCGTTCAGGTGGCGGAATAGTCAAAGATAGCATACCTGAAAATGAATACCAAGAAACGATAAATAAAGCCCAATCAATGATAGAGGCAATTACAAAAGCACAGGAGGTGGAAACATATGATTTTGTTAGTAGATAATTATGATAGTTTTGTGTACAACTTATATCAATTAATTGGCTCAATAAATCCAAAGATAAAAGTCATTCGCAATGATGAATTAAATATAGAGCAGGTAAAAAAACTAAATCCAAGTCATATTGTACTATCTCCAGGGCCAGGAAAACCTAGTGAAGCTGGAATTTGCAGTGAAATCGTGAAAGTTTTTCAAGGTGAGATACCGATTTTAGGGATTTGTTTAGGTCATCAAGTTATAGCTGAGGTTTTTGAAAGTGTCGTAAGTTATGCTAAAGAAGTAGTTCATGGCAAAGCTTTTAAATTAAAGATAATGGAAAATTCACCTTTATTTAAGGGTATAGATAAAGAATTTATGGGAGCAAGATACCATTCTTTAGCGATTAAAAGAGAAACTTTAAGCGGAGATTTAAAGATAATAGCAACTACTGATGATGGTGAAATTATGGCAATAGAGCATAGAAGATATCCTATTTATGGATTGCAATTTCATCCTGAATCAATTTTAAGTGATAATGGCAAGAAATTAATTCGAAATTTTCTGGATATAAGAGGTAATCAAAATGATTAGACAAGCAATATATCAATTGAGTAATAAGCAAGATTTAACAACAGAGCAAGCTATAGTTCTATGCAAGAAATTATGAGTGGAACAGCAAGCAATATTCAAATTGCTAGTTTTTTGACTGCTTTGCGATTAAAGGGCGAAACGATAGACGAAATAACAGCTTTTGCTCAAGTCATGAGAGAAAAAGCTCAAAGCATAGATTATAAAGATGATTTATTTGAAATAGTCGGCACAGGTGGAGATGAAGCAAATACATTTAATATTTCAACTACAGCAGGATTTGTAATTTCAGCTAGTGGTATAAAAGTAGCTAAACATGGCAATCGCAGTGTATCTAGTAAATGCGGTGCAGCTGATTGTTTAGAAGCTTTAGGTACTAAATTAGAATTAGATGCTAAGCAGAATGAAAAGATGCTAGATGAAATAGGCATGTGTTTTATGTTCGCTCCGAAGTATCATAGTTCTATGAAATATGCTAGTCCTGTTAGACGTGAACTAGGAATTAGAACAGTATTCAATATCTTAGGGCCACTTGCTAATCCTGCAAATGCTAATCGACAATTGATGGGCGTTTATCAAGAAGAATTAGTAGAGCCATTAGCGAAAGTATTAGCTAATCTCGGTGTAAAAAGAGGTGCTGTTGTCTATGGTTATGATGGTTTAGATGAGATAACAGCTTGTAATAAAACTTTAGTATGTGAAATCAAAGATAAAAAATTAAAGACATATACTTTAGACCCTAGAGATTATGGCATGGAATATGCAAATTCAGCTGAATTAGTTGGCGGAGATAAAAATGAAAATGCTCAAATCACAAGGGATATTTTAGCAGGAACTTTGGGGGCAAAACGCAATGCAGTATTATTAAATGCTGGTATGAGTATTTATTTAGCAAAAGATGGATTATCTATACAAGATGGCATCAATATAGCCAAAGATACGATAGATACAGGCAAAGCTAAATATCAGATGGAACGATTTATCAAATATTCAAATGAGGTATGTTAAATGATTTTAGATGAAATTGTAGAGAAACGAAAAATCAATATAGCTAAACAAAAACAGATAAAATCATTAGCTATGCTAAAACAAGAAGCAGAAGCTTTGCCTCAAAATAGAGATTTTCCTTTGGAAAAAGCATTGATGAAGCAAGATATAAATTTTATCTGTGAAGTGAAAAAAGCATCACCATCAAAAGGAATTATAGCTCAGGATTTTCCTTATTTAACTATCGCTAAAGAATATGAATTAGCAGGAGCAAGTGCTATTTCTGTACTCACAGAGCCAGATTATTTTTTAGGTGAAGATAAATATTTACAAGAAATAGCTCAAAATGTCAGTATTCCTGTATTATGTAAGGATTTTATCATTGATGAATATCAGATTTATAAAGCGAAAATTTTAGGAGCTTCAGCGATTTTATTGATTTGTGCGATTTTAGATGATGAAACACTTAGAAGATTTTTTACCTTAGCTGAAAAATTAGGGCTATCCTGTTTAGTGGAAGCTCATGATGAAAATGAGATAAAAAGAGCCTTGAAAGTACAAGCGAGAATTATCGGTGTGAATAATCGTAATTTAAAAGATTTCACTGTAGATGTAGAAAATAGTTTAAAATTAAGGTCTTTAGTGCCTGAAAATGTGATTTTTGTTTCTGAAAGTGGCATAAAAACTAAAGAAGATATAGAAAAATTAAGAGTTCATCAAGTGCAAGCCGTGCTTATCGGTGAAACTTTTATGAGGGCTAAAGATAAAGTCTTAGCACTTAAGGAATTATATGGAAAGAAAATAAGCCCTAAAGTAAAATTTTGTGGCATGAAAACTAGAGAAGATATAGCTATCATAAATAGATATACTCCAGATTATGTGGGTTTTATATTTGCTGAAAGTAAACGACAAGTAAGTATGCAAACAGCGAGTGATTAGCTAAAATTTTAGATGAAAAAATTAAAAAAGTCGGTGTCTTTGTCAATGCTTCATTAGCACAAATTGAAGAGATAGCTCAGAAAGTTTCTTTAGATATCATTCAATTACATGGTGATGAGGATAATGAATTTATCAAAGCATTGAAAAATAAACTCGATTTGCCGATTTGGCAAGCGATAAAAGTAAAAGATATTGTTGATATAGAAAGAGCGAAACAAAGTATTGCCGATATGATTTTGTTTGATGCTTATGTAAAAGATAGTGCTGGTGGCACAGGAAAGAGTTTTAATTGGGATTTGCTTAAGGATTTTACAGGTGAATTTATCTTGGCTGGTGGTATAAATAAGCAAAATATCATTAGAGCGATAAGAACAACAAAACCATATATAGTAGATATCAGTAGTGGCATAGAAAAAGATAATCATAAAGATGAAAATGAAGTTAAGACGATAAGTGAACTTTTGCGAAAGGTAGGATAAATATGAACGTGAATAAGATAAATAAAAAAAGGTCGTTTTTGGTAAATATGGCGGACAATATATGCCAGAGACTTTAATGAATGCAGTAAATCAATTAGAAGAAGCGTATTTAAAATATAAAGATGATCCTGATTTTGTCAGAGAATTAGAGGATTTACAGCGAAAATATACAGGTAGACCATCACTTTTATATTTTGCGGAAAAGATGACAAATGATTTAGGTGGAGCAAAGATTTATTTGAAACGAGAAGACTTAAATCATACAGGTTCTCATAAAATCAATAATGTTTTGGGGCAGATTTTATTGGCAAAACGCATGGGAAAAACTCGTGTAATTGCAGAAACAGGTGCAGGTCAACATGGCGTAGCTACAGCAACAGTGGCAGCACTTATGAATATGGAATGTGAAATCTTCATGGGCGAAGAAGATACGAAACGACAAGCATTAAATGTTTATCGCATGGAATTATTAGGAGCAAAAGTACATAGTGTTACTAAAGGAACAAGAACACTAAAAGATGCAGTAAATGAAGCTTTACGCGAATGGACTTCAAGAATTGATGATACACATTATGTTTTAGGTTCTGTTATGGGACCACATCCATTTCCAACTATTGTGCGTGATTTTCAGTCTATCATCAGCAGAGAAGCTCGTGAACAGATATTAGACATGGAAAATAGATTGCCAGATGTAGTCATGGCTTGCGTTGGTGGCGGTAGCAATGCTATGGGCATGTTTTATAATTTTATTCCTGATAAACAAGTGAGATTGATTGGTTGTGAAGCAGCTGGAAAAGGTCTTGATACAGAAGAACATGCAGCTACTATTTCTAAAGGCACAGAAGGTATTTTCCATGGTATGAAATCCTATTTTTGTCAGGATAAATATGGTCAGATTGCTCCTGTATATTCTATTTCAGCAGGCTTAGATTATCCAGGTATTGGGCCAGAACATGCTTATTTACACGATAGTGGTAGAGCTGAATATGTAGCGATTACAGATGATGAAGCAGTTGATGCGTTTGAATATTTATCAAGAACAGAAGGAATTATCCCAGCGATTGAAAGTGCTCATGCTATAGCACAAGTGATGAAAATTGCACCGAAAATGAAAAAAGATGAAATCATCATTGTTTGCTTATCTGGTAGAGGAGATAAAGATGTAGCAGCTATGGCGAGATATAGAGGAGTGAAAATCAATGATTAAGATAGAAGAAGCATTTAAAAATAAGAAAGCATTTATTCCCTTTGTATTGGCAGGTTATCCGAATTTAGAAACTACAGAAAAATTTATTCTAAAAATGGCAGAAGCTGGAGCTGATTTGATAGAAATAGGGATACCTTTTTCTGACCCAGTGGCAGAAGGAACAGTTATTCAAGCGGCTAGTAAAGTAGCTTTAAGTGGCAATATGACGACAAATGATATTTTTGATATGGCTGAAAATTTAAAGGGAAAAGTGAATATACCACTTGTATTTATGACTTATATAAATCCTATATTCGTTTATGGTAAAGATAAGTTTTTTGCTAGATGTAAACAATGCAATATCAGTGGCGTTATTGTGGCTGATTTACCTTTTGAAGAAAAAGATGAAATCTTAGCCCAAGCTAATGAAAATGATGTAGAAGTAATATCTTTGATAGCACCTACTTCAGAAAATCGCATAGGTATGATAGCTAATGAAGCACAGGGTTTTATCTATTGCGTATCTTCTTTAGGTGTAACAGGTGTTAGAAAAGAAATAAAAACAGATATACAAAGTATTGTAAATACTATTCGTAAATATACAGATAAACCAGTTGCTGTAGGTTTTGGTATCTCAACACCACAGCAAGCATATGATATAGCTAAAATTGCTGATGGTGTCATTGTAGCAGTGCCGTTATTCGTATTATTGATAAATATGGCAAAGAGGCTACACCATATTTAGTTGATTATGTAAAATCCATGAAAGAAGCTATTTCAAAAGCATAATTAAAAATAATTTGTATAATAATAAAAACTCCCTTTAATTAAAGGGAGTTTTTATTTTAAACAGCATTGTAACCGAGTTCTAATGCCTGCATATTTTTATCAACTGTATGTGGTGGTACGCGATGTGCCACAGATTGTTTTACTGTTTCAAGCGAAACAATGCCAGAGAGTTTAACCATGATGCCAAGTGCAACTATATTGGCAAATAACAATTTGCCGAGTTTTTCAGAAGCCATTTTAGTGATTGGCACTTTAATGATATGTGGAAAATCTGGTGCATTTGGTACAAGGTCTTCATCAACGATTAATAAGCCATTGTCTTTGTCTAAATCGCCATAATATTTGTCAGCTGCTTGTTGTGTCATAGCAAGTACGATATCTGGATTTATAACTTTAGGATGATAAATCGGATTATCGGAAATAATTACTTCCGCTTTAGAAGCACCACCACGTGCTTCTGGACCATAAGATTGAGATTGAACAGCTTGTTTGCCTTCACTTACAGCAGCTTCAGCAAAGATAATTGCTGCTGTGATAACGCCCTGACCGCCTGAACCGGATAAACGGAGTTGTTTCATCATTTTTCAACACCTCCAGCTATTTCAATAACTTTATCATAGGCATGGTCATAATCAATAGATTGATGTTGATGTAATAGACCAATTGGGAATTTGCCTACTTTTTTATCATCAGCTAATTTATCAAAAGCTGGCTTCATAACTGCATTATCACGCATCCACATCATCATTTGTGCAGGATCTGCCATTTTATTTTTACGACCGAAAGCTGTTGGACATTGTACTATAGCTTCAATTAAGGAGAAGCTTTATTTTCAATACCGCCAGCTATCATATTGATCAAATGTGGTACATGATAAGCTGTGCTTCTTGCCACATATGTAGCACCTGCTGCTGCTGCCAAATTGCATGGGTCAAATGGATTATCAACGCAACCATATGGAGCAGTTGTCGCTTTTTTATCAAGCGGAGTAGTAGGTGATGCCTGACCACCTGTCATACCGTAAATATTGTTGTTGAATAATACGACAGTTAAATCTACATTACGTCTTGCACCGTGAATAAAGTGATTGCCACCGATAGCCATGCAATCGCCATCACCTGTGATTACAATTACATTAAGCTCTGGTCTAGCAAGTTTTATACCTGTTGCAAATGGAATAGCTCTACCATGAGCTGTATGAAGTGTATCAAAATCCATATAACCAGATGCACGTGAAGAGCAACCAATACCGGATACGATTACTGTTTTATCTGGATCGAGATTTTTCTTGACGATAGCTTCTACAATTGCTTTCATTACAATACCATTACCGCAACCAGGGCACCATAAATGCGGAAGGCGGTTTTGACGGAAATGTTGTTCATAAACTCTAGGTTTCATTAATTATTGCCTCCTTCGCACATTTTAATAATAGCTGTTTCAATTTCAGCTGGAGTGAAAATCTGTGTATCATATTTGCCTAAGAATTCTACTTTGCATTTGCCTTCACTTGCACGTTGCACTTCATGTACAAGTTGTCCATAGTTAAGTTCTGGGACTAAAATAGCATCAACTTTGTCTGCTAAATCTGCAATAACTTTATCGGCAAATGGCCAAATTGTGATAAGGCGTACCATGCCGACTTTATAACCTTTTTTGCGAGCTTCGAGCATAGCTTCATACGCTGTACGAGCTGTACCACCATAGCTTACAATTGCATATTGTGCATCTTCCATATTGTATGCTTCATAATGACAAATTTCATCACGAGCAATATCTATTTTTTTATGCAATCTATCAATGACTTCTTTAGTAACCATTGGGCTACCTGATGGGAAGCCTGTTTCATCATGAATAAGACCAGTTACATGAATGTGATATCCTTTACCAAAGTCAGCAATATTTGGCACTAAGTCAGTGTCAGGAGTATAGGCTTTATATTCTGGTGATGGTGTCATCTTTGGTTGACGACGAGGATAAATTTCTATATCGTCTTTCTCAGGAACATCTATGTTTTCACGTAAATGACCTACAATTTCATCCATCAATAAAATAACTGGTGTACGGAAGCGTTCTGCATAATTTACCGCCATAACAGTAACGTCAAAAGTTTCACGCACACTCCATGGAGAAAGCGCAATGATAGAATGATCGCCATGTGTTCCCCAACGAGCTTGCATGATATCGCCTTGTGCAGGAGATGTTGGTTGGCCAGTTGAGGGACCTACACGCTGTACATTGGCAATAACTACTGGAATTTCAGCAGCACAAGCATAACCGATTAATTCCTGTTTTAAAGAAAAGCCAGGACCAGAAGTGGCTGTCAGTACTTTATCACCAGCAAGAGAAGCGCCTAAAACAGCACCCATACTAGCGATTTCATCTTCCATTTGAACGAATTTACCGCCCATTTTAGGCAATAATTTAGCCATTGTTTCAGCGATTTCTGTAGATGGTGTAATTGGATAACCTGCAAAAAAGCGCACACCAGCAGCTAAAGCACCATAACTGCACGCTTCATTGCCTTGCATTAATTTAATCATTAATTTTCCTCCTTATCTACAAAAATAGCATAATCTGGGCAACGTAATTCACATTGTCCACAACCTATACAAGCATCAGCATTGACAATCTGACAGTGATTTAATACATCTAATTGCAAAACTTTTTTGGGACAAAAAGCTACACAAATACCGCAGCCTTTGCAACGTTGTGTTTTCAAGTAAATAATATTTTTCAAAGCTACACTCCCAAACTCTCAAATATATACATAATTTTGACATAAATATTAATAGCAATAAATTCATTATTTGATACATTCAATATCAATTATGAAATCTATTATATAACAAAAAGTGTAAATGTGTAAATGTATACAATATATATTTTAAAACAAATTATATTTAAATATATGAAAATATCTTGACTATCAAGAAAAATAGTATATAATATTAATTAATAATAATTATTTACTAGTTCGGTTTATTGTTTTTTTGATTTTATTCATGAAGGAGAGTGTATACTATGGATTTAAAAGGAAGTAAAACAGAGCAAAATTTATGGACAGCATTTGCAGGTGAGTCTCAAGCTCGCAATAAATATACTTTTTTTGCATCTAAAGCCAAAAAAAGATGGATATGTTCAGATAGCAAAAATTTTTGAAGAAACAGCTGCAAATGAAAAAGAACATGCTAAAATTTGGTTTAAATTAGTAGATAAAATTGGTACTACTGAAGAAAACTTAAAAGCAGCAGCTGCTGGTGAACATGAAGAATGGACTTCTATGTATCCAGAATTCGCAAAAGTAGCACGTGAAGAAGGTTTCACTCGCATTGCTAACCTCTTTGAAATGGTTGCTAAAATTGAACAAGAACATGATGCTCGTTACAATTTATTATTAGCAAATATTCAAGAAGATAAAGTTTTCAAACGCAATGAAAAAATGATTTGGATGTGTTCAAACTGTGGTCATGTATATGAAGGTACAGAAGCTCCAGAAATTTGTCCTGTATGTGCTCATCCAAAAGCATTCTTTGAAATTAAAGCAAATAATTATTAATTCGGTTATAAAAAAGGCTAGTTAGATTATATCTAACTAGCCTTTTTGTTTTATATTTTATTTTAACCGAATATATAAGCAACTACTGTATATAAGAATAAAAGTAAAATAATACCCATAAAGAAAATCTGTGCCTTATAGAGCCATTCTCTAACATTATCAGACACTTTTGCATGACGATTTGCATACATAATTACTAAAGCAATTTCTAAAACTAAGTAAGTAGCAAAGCTTATTGGAGCTAAAATTAAACTTTCCCACATAGTTACTAATAATAAGAAGTTAATGACGATTAATAGGATTAACCAAATATCTTTACCGTACTTTTTCTGTTCTTTAGGTGCATTTTGTTGTTCTTTTGTTTTAGTAATTTTATTACTAATTCGTTTACTCATTCTAGCCATAGAAAAAACCATCCTCAACATTTTAATTTATGAATAAAGTATAACAAATATAATTTTAGCTCACAAGTTAACAAATAAACAATATTTTTTGTACAAATGTTATTATTTTTTTAGAAAATATTGATAGTTTGTTACACACTTGTTAAAATAGTTAGTATCTTAAAGATTTTAGGCGACAAACTTTACAGAATAGAGGTTTATAAATATTATGATTAGAGAACATCGAAATCGAGAAAAATTAATAAATTATTACAAAATTTTTATAAATAAAGGTATAACTGACCCTAATGTACATCCATGGATAAAAGAATCATGGGAATTATCTAAGCAATATCAAGTTAATCCTAAAAAAATTCTAGCAACTGCTAGATTATCAGCATATGAATTAGCTCAATTACAAAGTAAACACAGTGATGCTATTGAGTATTTAGATAATTTTATTGACAGTATTGTGGACTTTTTACATGAATATAATCTATGTTTAACTATCATGGATTCAGAATGTACTGTACTAAAAAAATATGCCAATCCAACATCAAGACTTATTGATAGATTGGAAGGCGTAAGCTTAACTACGAAAAACGTAGGTACACTTAGTTGCAATATTGTAAAAGAGCATAAAGTACCATTTGGGTATTTGGCCCAGAAATTTGGCTTGAAGAATTACATGAAATGAATAGTGGTTCTGTGCCAATTATGGTCAATGGGGAATTAACATATATCGTATCTTTAACTGTAATGGAATATGAAAAAATTCCTCAAGATGTAGTTTTAGCATTATTATTTACATTAAAAACTGCTTTAGAATTAAATATTAGACAATCTTTGAATATCAAGCTCAAAAAGCTATTTTAGATGCAGCGCCATTTGCTGTATATCATATTATGTCTGAAGATAAAATCGTTTATGCAAATCGCATGGGTGAAGAACGTTTATCCGCTATTAATGCTATAAATGAAAATAAAGAAACAGCTCATTTAAAAGATATTGTATTAAATTATACACATACTCCTATTTATGATGGTTTCCAAGGTATTTCTTGCTATAATCGTGAAACTACATGGATTACTAATAATAAAACATATGAAGATATTACTACTGTTGTGCCATTGAAAAATTCTGAAGATGATGAAGATGTACAAAGTGTAGTTACAGTATCTATGCCAATTGAAGATTTACGTACTTTAGTAGCTCATGCTTCTGGTTATACAGCAAAATATAGCTTATCTTCTATGGTGGGAGAAAGCAAAGCTTTTGTACAGATGAAAGAACGCGCTTATCGTGTAGCTCGCAATAAAAATCATATTTTATTACAAGGTGAAGCTGGTATTGGTAAACAGCGTTTAGCTCATGGTATTCATATGGCTAGTATGCGTATGGCAGGTCCATTGATTTCTATAAATTGTGCAGATTCTACACCAGAATTATTGGAACAAGATATCTTTGGTGCAGCTACAGATTCTGATGTTAGTCATCCAGGTAAATTAGAATTAGCAAGTAAAGGTACTTTATTTATTGATGAAATCGAAAAATTACCAAGCTCTATTGCTAAAATGTTAGCTAAAGCTTTATCCGAAAAGAAAACTCATCGTATTGGTGAAAGCTTAGAACGCAGTATTGATGTACGCATTATTGCTGCAAGTGATGCAAATTTAAGACGTTTGACTGAAAAAGGTCAATTCGATGAAAAATTATTTAATATAATTTCTCGCAGTATTATACGTGTGCCATCACTTCGTTCTCGTAGAGATGATATTCCAATGTTAGCTATTAATATAATTGAAGAATTATCTAAACAACATCAAATGGAGCCAAAAGTTTTATTACCAGAGTCTTTAGAAGTGTTGAGAACTTATGATTGGCCAGGAAATATCAAACAATTACAAAGCGTATTAGAATATTCATTCTTCAATACAAGTGGACATGAAATCTATCCTACAGATATTAATTTAATGGGTAGTGTAAAACCAGATAATAAATGGAAAACAGATAAAGAAATATTCCTCAAAGCATGGAAAGCAGCTGGCGGAAATGTAAGCCGTTTATCTAATCTTTTGAGTGTAAGTCGTGTTACTTTATATCGTTATATTAAAAAATATGGATTGGAAAAATAAAAAAAAGCTTGGCTATCGCCAAGCTTTTTTATTATATAAATTTATCAATAACGTATGCTATACCATCTTCATCGCAATCTTTAGTAATGAATTGAGCAATATTTTTCACATCATCAATAGCGTTTTCCATAGCAACACCTAAACCGGCATATTCAATCATAGCTAAATCATTATCACCATCACCACAAGCATGATTTCGCTTTTGTCTATTTGTAGATATTGAGCTAATTTACTTAGTCCTACTGCCTTATCAATGCCAGGAGGTGTTATATCCATAGTATATCCTGTATTTTGTTGTAGACCAATTCTATCTTTGAATATATCGGCTAATTCGTCTTGAATTTCTTGGATTTTTCCATTTAAGTTACAAACAACTAATTGAGTAACATTTTCTGTATATTTTTCAAAATCCTCGCCGACCTCTACTATATTTAATCCTTTTGTAGTTTTATAAGCAGGGAACATATCCATATCTACATAGCGAACATAAATTGTATCGCCAATATACCAACGAATATACCAATTTTTTTGATAACAAATAGATATTAATTCAGTTATAGTATCTTTAGAAAAATGAGCTTCATAGATGCTTTTTCCTGTATTTAAATCTTTAACAACACCACCATTACAAGATACTACAGGACAGTTCATATTTAATTGTTTAGCAAAATAAGAAGCAGATGCAGGCATACGACCAGTGGCTATAGTTACATAAATACCCTTATCCATAGCTTTTTTTATGGCTAAAGCATTTTTTTCAGGAACAAGTTTTTGTCGATTGAGTAAAGTACCATCCATGTCTAAGGCAATGAGTTTTATAGTCATAAAATATTTTCTCCTTTAACTTTATCATTGAAATCCCAAAATAGTGAACAATTAGCTTTAGCTAATGCTGTAACTATGGCTTTTGGTGGCATTTTTGTAGTCAAAACAATATCTACATCACTTAATTTACCAAATTTATAAGCAGGTTGTAGCAGAAATTTACCAGAATCTGCAAGTACACAAGTAAGTGTAGAATTTTTGGCAATCAAATGTTTGATAGCAGCATCTTCATTTTCAAAGGTGTAAAATCCATCTTCAGTAATGCTAGCAGCACCTAAAAAGGCGATATCAAAACGGATATTATCAAGTGTGGCCAATGTTTCACTGCCATAGAAATAGCGATTTACAGGATTGAGTTTGCCACCTAATAAGTGTAAATCTAAAGCAGCGTTATCTTTTAATTGTTCAATGATGTCAATGGAATTACTATATATAGTAGATTTTTCTTTGATGTATTTGCACATATATTGAACTGTTGTTGATGTATCTAAATAGCAAATAGCATTTTTTTTGATATATGATGAAGCTACTTTGCCTAATAAATCTTTATTGGAGTTTTTTAAATTTGCTCGTTCTTTGAAGCTTTGACGAAGTTGCACTGTAGGTAAGGTGATACCACCATGTGTGCGTAAAGCGATTTTTTGTTCTACTAAACAGATGATATCGCGTCTAGCTGTATCTCGAGATATATTGAATGTAGACATGATTTCTTGTTTAGATAGACTTTTTTTTCTTGCGTAATAAATTCATGATTTGATATAAACGTTCTTCTTGATACATATAATCACCACAATTTCTTAGCTCGTTAAGTTAATTTTAAGCAAGTATAAGCATTATGTCAATTTGATATTTAATCCGTAATTTAGGTAAAATAATGAGAAGAAGGCTTTTATAATTTTGAATTTATAAAGGAGTTGATATAGTGAATAGTGTTGTTTGTATTACTAGTGCGGGCATTTTATGGGGAATTATTGCCATTTTCATCAGTTTATTAAAGGATTTAGGTTTTAATTCGTTGCAATGTGTAGCGATAAGAGTATTCTTTTCAGCTTTATGTTTAGTTATTTATTTAAGTATTTTTGATAGAAGTAAATTAAAAATTGAATTTAAGGATATAATTTATTTTTTAGGTACAGGTATTTTGAGTATTATCTTTTTTAATTATTGTTATTTTGAAGCGATTGAAGTCATTGGCGGTGTGGCAATTCCTGCACTTTTATTGTATATGGCACCTATATTTGTGATGATAATGTCTTTTTTCTTTTCATGAAAAATTGAATAAGCGAAAAGTATTGGCTTTATTTATAACTATTATTGGTTTATGTTTTATTACAGGAGCATTTTCTCAAGAAGTAACTTTGAGTGGCAAGGCTATATTATTGGGTTTAGGTGCAGGTTTTGGTTATGCGTTATATAGCATTTTTAGCAAGATGATAATAGATAAATATGAAGCAGTAACTATTATTACTCTATACTACAGGGCTAAAAAAATTAGAGGCAGGAAAAGCTTCAATATTAGCTACGATTGAACCTATTGTATCAGCTATAGTGGGATTGATATTTTTTCAAGAAGTATTTGATTTAACGAAGATATTAGGTATGATATGCATTATTTCGGCAATATTAATACTTAATTTAAATTTAGTAAAAGCTAAATCTGTAAATTAAGTTAATTTTAATGGAGTCAAGTTAAACAAAAAGCTTTTTCATTGCAGGCATTTTGTGAATATTGTAGAATGAAAATAATAAAAAGGAGGCTGATTATTTTGTTGAAAAAATGTTTAGAGAATGTGCGTAAAAATTCTCCATTAATACATAATATTACTAATTATGTTACTGTAAATGATTGTGCAAATATTTTATTAGCTTGTGGAGCATCACCTATTATGGCTGATGATATTAATGAAGTAGAAGAAATCACCAGCATTTGTAATGGTTTAAATATAAATATTGGTACGTTGAATTCAAGAACAATTAATTCTATGCATAAAGCAGGTTGGATGGCTAATAGATTAAGTCATGCAGTTTTATTAGACCCTGTAGGTGTAGGAGCGTCAGAACTTCGCACTCGCACTGCTGTTGAATTAGTAAAAAATATAAAATTTGATGTAATCCGCGGTAATATTTCTGAAATAAAAACTTTAGCAAATGGCAGTGGTTCAACTCGTGGTGTAGATGCTGATATAAGAGATAGCATTACTGAAGAGAATTTAACAGAATATGTAAAATTTGCTAAGCAATTATCTAAAAATATGGATGCTATTATTGCTATTAGTGGTGTCATTGATATTGTGGCTGATAGTAAAGATGCTTATGTGATTTACAATGGTCATAAAATCATGAGTAAAATCACAGGTAGTGGTTGTATGTTATCAGCATTTACTACAGCTTATTTAGCAGCGAATAAAGATAATAAATTAATGGCTACAGTAGCAGCTTTTTGTGCTATGGGTGTAGCAGGCGAAATCGCTCAAAAACGCATGAGTGAATTAGATGGCAATGCTAGCTTTAGAAATTATTTAATCGATGCTATTTATAATATGACTGGTGAACAGTTAGAAGCTATGGCTAAATATGAAAAGAGATGATAGAGATGAATGAAATGAAAAAAAGTTTTGACAATAGCAGGTTCAGATTGTAGTGGTGGAGCAGGTATTCAAGCAGATATAAAGACAATTACTGCTCATAAAATGTATGCAATGAGTGCAATTACAGCTCTTACAGCTCAAAATACAACTGGTGTGTGCGGCATTTTAGATGCAGGGGCTGACTTTGTTGGCAGACAATTGGATTGTATTTTCCAGGATATTTATCCTGATGCAGTCAAAATCGGTATGGTGGCAAATAAAGAAATCATTGAAATGATTGCCCATAAATTAGTAGAATATAAAGCTAAAAATATCGTTGCTGACCCAGTAATGGTTTCTACAGCTGGTAGTCGTTTGATGGAAGAAGATGCAGCAAATACTTTAATTGAAAAATTATTGCCATTAGCTACAGTAATTACACCAAATCTAGCAGAAGCAGAAGTTTTATGTGGCTTTGCTATCAAGACAAAAGAAGATTGCATAAAAGCAGCACAGACTATTTCCCAAAAGATACCGACTGCTATTTTAATTAAAGGTGGTCATTTGGAAGATACAGCAGATGATTTGCTTTGGGACCATGGAGAAATTCATTGGTTTGAAGGTAAACGCATAGACAATCCAAATACTCATGGTACAGGCTGCACTTTATCATCAGCGATTGCTTCTAATTTAGCTGCTGGTCATGATTTAGTTACAAGTATTAAAAATGCTAAAGATTATATCACAGGAGCATTAAAAGCTAATTTAGATTTAGGAAAAGGCAGTGGCCCTTTAAATCATATGTATAATTTATAAATAAAAAAATCGCCTTAATCTAAGGCGATTTTTATTTTAAAATTTTAATCCAAAATGAAAGGAGTAAAAAGATTTTTCATGGACAAAAGTAAATTAAATTACCAGAAAAATTTGTTGTTGATAATAGTTGTACTGTTTTGGTTTGCTCAATATGTATATGTGCCTTTTCAAACACCATATTTATCAACTATGCAGGTTTCTTCTAGTATGATTGGCATAATCATAGGCATATATGGGTTTTCACAAATGGTATTGAGAATGCCCATTGGCATTATGGCAGATAAAAATGGTCGTCATAAATTATTTATCATTTTAGGAGTTACAGCTTCAGCATTAGCTTCGGTATTTCGCATTATTTTAGAACCGCAAACAGGTTTTTTAGTGGGAAATATATTGTCTGGTTTTGCTTCAGCTATGTGGATTTCTTTCATGGTTTTATATGCTAGTTATTTCACTTGTGAAAATCTACAGCGAGCAATGGGTCTTATCATGGCTGCTAATAATATAGGCGTTTTAGGTGGTTTTGTTTTAAGTACCTTGAGCTATAATCATTTAGGTATGAATTTTTTATGTTTATTGAGTATCTGTAGTGGTGTGCCAGCGATATTATTATCTTTTGGTATTAAAGAGCAAAAGACAAAGACAGTAAAAATAGTACCGAAAACATCAGATTTAATAAAAGTTTATGCAGATAAAAGATTGATTTTCTTTTCGATATTGGCATTAGTTCAACAAGGTATCTTAATGGCTACTTGTATGAGTTTTACAACGCAGATTGCTCATGAAATAAATGCGAGTGCATTTCAAATTGGTTTATTATCTATCGTATATATTATTGTAGCAGTGCTGGCTTCTTATTTTTCAGCAAGTAATTTTGCCAGACGATTAGGTTCATCACTTTGGATACCTTTTATTTTATTCGTTTTAGCTATATATTGTTTTGCTGTACCTAATATTTTTTTCACCTAATTTATTGATTGCTATTCAAATATTAGCGGGATTATCTACAGGAATTGTTTTTTCTTTTTGTACTTCAGAAGCAATGAAGAATGTTCCTATCGAAAAACGTTCTACAGCTATGGGATATTATCAGGCTATTTATGCAGTGGGAATGACAATAGTTCCAATGATAGCTGGCAATATCGCAGAAATATATAGTCTAAATATAGCTTTTTATCTTGAAGGTATTATAGCTGTAATAGCTACTGTGGCAAGTATGATTTATTTTAAATACGATAATAGAAAAACAATTAAAGGATAATTGCTAAATAATAGAAGATAATTCCAGTATATTATGATATAATTTTATTGAAAATTGTTATCATTTATTTAATGAGGTGCAAAGTGGAATTATCATATAAAATTCTAATACGATATTTTTGGATAAGCTTAGGTTGTATAAGCTTTATATTAGGAACTATAGGGATTATATTGCCATTATTACCAACAGTGCCTTTTTATTTGTTAACTCTATATTGTTTTTCTAAAGGTTCACAGAGATTACATCAATGGTTTAGGCAAACTGATTTATATAAAAAACATTTGGCAGATTTTGTGCAAAAGCGAACAATGAGTATAAAGGCAAAATTCAAAGTGTTTTTTATGGTAACAGTAATAATGAGCATAGGTTATTATTTTATGCCAGCTGAATTCTTTTGGGTACAATATGTGATGATTACCGTTTGGATAATACATATTATTTATTTGTTTTGGGGTATAAAAACAGAAAAATATAGATGAAAATAAAAATAAGAGGCTAAAATTAGCCTCTTATTTTGCTTTAGCTAAGATAATACTGTACTTAAAATCAATACTGCTCCTATAAGTTCGATAGAGGAGAAAGTGACATTTAAGAAGATTAAAGAGAGAATAATAGAACAAAGTGGTTCGCCCACAGTTAAGATACTGGCTTCAGTTGGACTCAAGTAATCAAGGCTTTTTAAGTAAAAGCAAAATGCTAATACAGTGCCAAATAAAATCATGCTTAAAATTGCACTTAATGTATATAAATTTATTTCTCCTGGTATATCTAGCGGATTATTAAAACAAGAAATAAATATTCCACTAAAGAGCATACTCCAACCCATTACATTTGTAGAGGAGTATTTAGATAATACTTTGCGAGGTTGAAGTGTATAAAATACACAACAAAGTGCAGAAGTGATACCAGCCATAAGGGCTATAGGGGAAAGAATAATTGAAGAAAAATCTCCTTTAGTAACTATTAAAGATGTACCTGTTATAGCGAATAAAATAGAAATGAGTTCAAGACCGGAAGGTCGTTTATGTTTTACGTGTGAAATGTTCACTACTTATCAAATATTGAACTAAAATTCCTACAAGACCTCACATCGCAGTAGAAGATAATACCATTAAAATACCTTTTAAATGATTGCTCATTGCATACCTCCGTTGTTTTTCCTATTGTTAATATTTTGGTATAATAAAAATAATGATATTTAAATGAGAAAGAGGTGTAATTTATGGAGATTTTTCATAATGATTGGGCTGAATTTTTAAATCCAGAATTGAAGAAACCATATTATTTAGAACTTCGTAAATTTTTAGTAGATGAGTATAAAACAAGACAGATATTTCCAGACATGTATGATATTTTCAATGCTCTCCATTACACAAGTTATCATGATACAAAAGTCGTGATTTTAGGTCAAGACCCTTATCATGGTGATGGTCAGGCACATGGACTTAGTTTTTCTGTAAAACCTGGAGTAAAAGCTCCACCTTCACTTGTGAATATTTTCAAAGAGTTAAAAGAAGATTTAGGCTGTGAAATACCAAATAATGGTTGTTTAAAACCATGGACACAGCAAGGTGTATTATTACTAAACACTGTACTTACAGTGAGAGCACATCAAGCGAATTCTCATCGCAATATGGGTTGGGAAAAATTCACAGATAGAATTATTGAAATCTTAAATGAACGTGAAAAACCTATAGCTTTTATTTTATGGGGAGCACCTGCTCGCAAAAAGAAAAAAATGATTACTAATCCGAAACATTTCATCGTAGAGTCTGCACATCCAAGTCCATTATCTGCATTTAATGGATTTTTCGGCAGTAGACCATTTTCTAAGGTAAATGCTTTTTTAGAAGCTGTGGGGGAAAAACCTATAAATTGGCAAATCCCTAATCTATGATTAATTTTGCCATATCATCTGGCATGGGACTGGAGATACAAATTTCTTCATGGGTAAAAGGATGATTGAATTTTAATTTATAAGCATGAAGGGCATGGCGAGATATTAAATTTAATTTACCACCATAGAGTCATCTCCTAATAATGGATGACCAAGATAAGACATATGCACACGTATTTGATGTGTTCGCCCTGTTTCTAGCCATAGCTTGATTAAAGAATAATTTTCAAATTCTTTGATTACGCGATAATTGGTGATGGCATATTTGCTTCATCATTGACTTCATGCAGAATGATACTATCTTTTTTTTCTGCCAATAGGTGCATTTATCTGCCCTTCTTTTTGTGAGAGTTTTCCATGAACTAATGCATAGTAATATCTTTGAAATTTTTGGTGGTTATTGGCTAATTGATGTTGTAATTGTGGCATTTTAGCAAAAACGACGAGGCCAGAAGTATTTCTATCAAGACGATAAAGTGGATGACAGCCTACATTTTGATTAGTTTTAGCAAAATGATACATCACGCCATTAGCTAGAGTTTGAGTATTTTCAAATGTCAATGGGTGAGTGAGCATACCAGCTATTTTATCCACGACTAAGAAATAATCATCTTCAAAGACAATATTTAAGGGTATTTGTATAGCTTCTACTTTGGAAGTTACAGGAAGATTGTATTCAATGATGTCGTTTGGTTTTACTATTGCCTGTGTAGCACGAACTTTTTGACCATTTACGAAAAATTCATCTTGTCGCTTGATTTTTTCCATAATGTAGAAGATATATTTTCATGGCGTTTTAAGTAATCTTTAGCTAATTGCTCTTTGACATCTGCTTTGACGATATATTTAATCATAGATACTCCTTAAGATTTATTGACATCTTTGATTTTTCTATAAGCAGTGTAAACAGCGGTGATTACACCTAAGATGATGCCAATTAACGTGAAAATAGGTGTAGAGTCAAAGTAGATATCAGCTTTTTGCCCCAAGAAAATACAAACGCCAATAGTGATTACAAAGTGAAAACCAATGCCAGATACAAAGGTAAAAGTTTCCCAAGTTGATTTTGGTGCCATAAAATACCTCTTTTCTAAGTTAATAAATTTAAATAAAAGGTTGTGATTTTTAATGAATAAAACAATAAAAGTAATTTATTTATTGATGATGTTATTGATTGTAAATACTTGTGTAGCTTTCGCTCAAAGTGAAGAAAAGAATACACAAACATATAATTGGCAAGCCTTTGATATTGGACCTGCAGAAGATTATAATTATGCTTTTGATACAAATAGCATAAAATATGCAAGAAACGAAGACGGTTCTATCAATAAGAATATCATTATTTATCAGGAAAAGAAAATAAATAATGTGCCAATGTCTTCAGAATTTAATTATTATACAATCACTCAATGTAAGTTGAATATAGAACAGACTTCTATTTGTTTTGGTGATGAATCTTATTATACGAAAAAAGACAAATTCCGTTGGACTGATACACCAATGTATTTGACATGGATTACAGTTAGCCGTGATTCTATCGGTGGATTGCGCTTTATACAAATTGTGGAATATGCTAGAGCCCATGAGGATATTTTAACAAGTAGAGCATAGTTGTGAATTTATAATTTAATGATTAATAAAAAATAACCCTCAATAGTTGTTTTATTGATAACTGTTGAGGGTTATTTATTTTGAGTTATTTTACTTATTTAAAACAAATTTTTCAATGGCTTTAGCTACACCATCATTATCGTTTGTATCAGTTACATAATCGGCGATAGCTTTTACTTTATCAATGCCGTTTTCCATAGCAACGCCAAGACCGGCAGCTTTAATCATAGTGTAATCATTGCCTTGGTCGCCACATGCCATAGTTTCGGATTGTTTGATATTTAAATAATCAGCAAGATGTAATAATCCAGCACCTTTATTTACATCTTTATGAGTGATTTCTAAGAAGAAAGGAGCGCTTTTAAATACATTGAAATCTTCTTTAATCCATGTAGGAAGTTTAGCGATAGCTTCATCTAAAATTTCTGGTGGATCAATGAACATAACTTTGATGATATCTTCTTCATCTGTGATATCTGTTAAAGGATTGATGATATTGATATCAATTTGATTGATACTAGCTTCATGTTCTGTATATTGGCTAGTTTCGTTAGTGATTAAGCCACGACTAGGAGAGAAGGCTTGGCAATGCACACCTAATTCTTGAGCTAATTTAAATAATTTTTTATAATCTGAGCCTTTTAAAATACATTTAGATACTGCTTCACCAGTTTTTGCATCAACGATTAAAGCACCATTGAAGCTTAAAACATATTCGCCTTCATGAATTAAATCTAATTCTTGAAGTGGTGGTTGAAGTCCAGCAAGTGGTCTACCAGAAGCGAGGACAATTTTTACACCTAAAGCTCTAGCTTGAGCCAAAGTTTCTTTTGTTCTATCAGTGATTTGTTTGTCAGAATTAAATAAAGTGCCGTCCATATCAAGGGCTATTAATTTATACATTAAAAATCTCCTTTTATACGTTTATAGTTATTAGATTTAGTTAATTGTATAACTAAAGCTACATTTTTATCAAGCTAGCATCATGAAAAAGATAGAGATATTTTTCTTTAATCGGTTTTCGCATGATTTCACTGGCTGCTTGAGCATAAAGTTCTATTTGCATGGCATATTTTGCCTTAGCTTCTGTTTGTGTGCAATTATCTGTTTTATAGTCCAATAAAATCAAGCCATCATCTTCTTCTACTAATAAGTCGATAATACCTTGGATAAAGATAGTATCATTATCTTCGGCTTGAGGATAATAAATTTGAGCATTAATCATGCGGTTAAAAGCTAATTCTCTTTGCAGTGATTTTGCTTTTTGAATACGCATGCCTAGCGGTGAAAATAAAAATTCACGGATATTTTTGCGGTAGATTTTATTTATATGCTGTTTATCGATTATTTCTCTATCAGCTAAATTTTGGAGTTGGGCTAATATGCTTTATCGGATAAATCTCCGTGGAAATCTAAATGTTGCATCACTGTATGCATCAAACTACCGTATTCTGTAGCAGTCATTTTTGTTTGGTTTTTGTAAAAATTGTG
>ENA-OQIO01000091-OQIO01000091.1-human-gut-metagenome-genome-assembly--contig:-NODE-91-length-41838-cov-2.926278_pt1 | contig 41838 bp, 53 predicted proteins | sample MGYA00242573_ERZ504737 | MGnify/ENA primary metagenome ERZ504737 (study PRJEB26092, sample SAMD00036203) | human gut metagenome | host: Homo sapiens | study: EMG produced TPA metagenomics assembly of...
TCGATGCTAGACGTACGTAGCTGTACATCGATGATGCTCAGACGTACGTAGCTGTACATCGATCGATGCTCAGACGTACGTAGCTGTACATCGATCGATGCTCAGACGTACGTAGCTGTACATCGATCGATGCTGCAGCAAGATAATGAGTTGTGAATGACAAACGGGAACAGGCACAATCATTTCATAAATGTTAACCTTAATGCCCTGAGAAGCAAACACACCTGCAGCAGTTTTGGCAAAATATTTTGAATTGTTACGAGTATCATAAGCAATAGCAACGCTGATTTCCCCGTCATTTTTGCTTTTAAGGTAACGTGCAAGACCGAGTGTTGCTTTACCAACAGTGTAGCGATTCATTCTGTTTGAGCCTGCGCCCATAATACCTCTCAAACCGCCTGTACCAAAAGCAAGGTCTTTATAAAATCTATCCTCAATTTCCTTATCGTCTGTAATACTTTTAAGCTCGGATTTTGTATCTTCATCCGCAAACGAAAGCCACTGCAAATATTTATCCTTATAAGTCATAATAATACCTCGAACAAAATTCATTATATTTATATTTTTTATTTATTACAGATTGCAAAGAAGTAGTCAGAATTGGATTTTAGTAAAGGGAGCTGTACATGGGTACTGCCCCTTTGCTAAAAATTCAAAGCGCCCAACGTTTTGACACCATATCCCTTAGGATATTAAGACAAAATGTTCAAGTGCTGTTGATACGGTTATCAATAGTTTAATAATTGTACTATTGAAAATCAATATCTGATAATTACAAATATCGGGCGCAGTTATGGCTGCTTATTCACAATCTATTTAAAATACATGTAATACTGACATTTAATCATTCCGTTATATAACTTACGGCGCTTGTCCGCTTTTCTTCCAAACTCACGTTCAAACTCCTCATCCGGAGAAATGATGCCATAGCTCCAGCCGTGTTTTGAAACGAACTTTTCACCCATAATATGATAAATATTCTTAGCTGTTTTGACATCAAGCATTCTTTCCCCATAAGGCGGATTTGTAATAAGAGTGCCTTTTTCGGTGGTCGGATTAAAATCCTTAATATCTGCCGTTTCAAGCCTCAAGAATTTATCGACTTTAATCCTCTTTGCATTTGCCATAGTAAGCTCAAGTGCGTGAAAATCAATATCCGAGCCGAAAGCAACAAAATCCGTATCGGTTTTAATAATATCGTGACAACGCTCTCTCTCCTGTATCCAAGCCTTTTCAGGAATAAATCCCCAGCGGTCGCACTCAAAATTACGGTTAATTCCCGGTGCGATATTATGAGCCAACATAGCGCCTTCAATCAAGATAGTTCCGCTTCCGCAACAAGGGTCATACATTGTATGATAATGCCTAAGCCTCGAAAGAGAGCAAAGTGCGGCGGCAAGAGTTTCTCTTATCGGTGCATCATTAGCTTCGGGGCGATATCCTCTTTTATGAAGTCCCCTTCCGGTCGTATCAAGCATAATTGTCGCTTCGTTTTTCATAATAGAAAACTGAATTTGATGAACAGGACCGGTTTCCTCAAACCAAGATATGCCATAATCCTCTTTAAGCGACTCAACGACTGCTTTCTTTATTATCTTTTGGCAATCGGGAACGGAATGAAGAGTCGAATTAATGCTGTAACTTAACGGGAAATGTATCGCTTGAGCCGATAAATTCCGACCAAGGAAGCGATTTCACCGATTGAAAAAGCTGCTCAAACGTTTCAGCCTTAAACCTATCAAGAACAATAAGAATTCTTTCTGCAAAGCGGCTGTTAATATTAGCTCTTGCAAGCATAGCCTCATCGCCCTCAAAAAAGACACGTCCGTTTTCGGCTGATACGTTTTCAGCCTCCATAAATTTAAGTTCATCTGCAACCAAGCCTTCTAAACCTAAAAGGCAAGGCGCTGTCATTAATAAATGCATAATCTTTTCCTTACTCTATAACAAAAATAAGGGTGTAAAAATACACCCTTAAAATGAATTTTACTTACCTGATGAAATATCGTAAAAAACGATTTCGTCACTTTTAACGTAACCCTTTTCCCTCGCTTTTTTCTCGATATAATCGTCTTTATCCTCATTATCAAGCACAGCCTGAAGCTCCTTGTTTTCCTCCTGCTGCGCATCATATTTGGCGCCTATTTCAGCCTTTTGCTTTTCAAGCCTGCTGATGTCTGCATTTTGATTAACAACGCTGATAGAAAAAAATGCAAAAACACCGACAAGTAATAGACCGACAAGAATTTTGCCGACGCTGTATTTGCCGATATATAGCTTTTTAGACTTGCTCTTGCTTTCCTTTGCCAAATTCGTCACCTTCATATTTTTTACGGTTAGGTTTTTTAATGATTTCTTTAATATTATAATATAACATCCTCGGCAATTGCAACACTTTTTTAAAATTTTCTAATGATTTTTTTACTTTTTTTAACCGAATTTTAACCTTTTTGGCAATTCTTTTTTCAAGCGGCAAAGAAATCTTGCCCATGCTTATAATATAGACTGTAAATCCGACAAAAATAAATACAAGAAAAATGCCCTTTATTGCACCGTCATTAAAGATTAAAAGATATGAAAATGAAACAAAGGACGTTATAAGCCAAAAAAGCAAATCAAAAAAGAGTGAGCCGCCGAAGGAAAGGCGAAAAAAGCGCATTAAATCATACAAAAAGCCAAGCCCCATACCGACAAAAAATGCATAAAAAAGCGCCTCAACCACCGAAAAGCCTCTTTAAAAGTGAGGTGGAGGAAAACTTTTCGCTGTAAAGAAGCGAAGTAACCTTTCCGCTGACGCTGACAGTTCCCGCCTCCAAATTAAGCTCCTCAATATGCAAAAGTTCACCCTTAATCGTAAGCTCACCGCAAGGTGAAATCGCAATAATTTCCTCCTCGTTAAATGAGTCTACGTCACTTATTCCGGTTAAAGTTAAATGCTCCCTGTTTTCAAGAGTGAGCAAATGGTTCATATCAACGTTATTATCCATAAAATCACCTAAATAATTTTATGCAAACGATGATATAAATATAACAAAAAGAAAAGTAGTACGCCCCTTATAGAACCTCGTACATTTTGGCAGCGTCCTCTTTAAGAGCGTGCTCATTAATTGCAAGCACCTTATATGAATTTTCTCTTGCGCCGAGAGTGATTTTGATTGTATCGCCCACTTTAACATCGTACGAAGCACGGGCAACCTTACCGTTTACCTCAACCTTACCTGCATCGCAAGCTTCGTTTGCAACAGTTCTGCGTTTAATTATTCTTGAAACTTTTAAATATTTATCTAATCTCATAATTCACCTTAAAAAAATAGGGTGTCTTTTCAGACACCCCAAAAAATCGACAAAATTACTTTACAGCATCCTTAAGAGCTGAGCCTGCTTGAATGCAGGAACCTTTGACTCAGGAATTTCAATTGTTTCCTTTGTACGTGGGTTAAGACCTGTACGAGCTGCACGAGTCTTTACTGAGAAAGTACCGAAACCGATAAGAGAAACCTTATCACCCTCAGCAAGAGCATCCTTAACTGAATCGAAAACAGCGTTTACTGCTGCTTCTGCATCCTTCTTTGAAAGTTCTGCCTTTGCAGCTACTGCTGCTACAAGTTCTGTCTTGTTCATTTTAATTTCCTCCGTTTATTGCCGAATTATCGGCTTTTAATATTTCTTTTGCCTTATCCCACAAGGCATCAAGCTCATCAATAGAAGAACTATTCATATCAATATCATTTTCTTCTGCTAATTTTTCAACTATTTTGAATCGTGTTATAAACTTATCCGTAGAAGCCTTTAAAGCTTCTTCACTGTCAACACCGATAAAACGTGAAATATTGACGCAGGAAAAAAGAACATCGCCGAATTCATCTTCAATTTCAGCCAGATTGTTATGCGATAGCGCAATTTTCAACTCGTTAATCTCTTCATTAAGCTTTAAAAAAGCACCGTTTTGATTATCCCAATCAAAGCCAGCCTTTGCAGCTTTGGACTGAACCTTTTGGGCACGCATAAGAGCAGGAAGCTCAATAGGAATACTGTCCATCTTGCTTGAAGCGGTTTTAGTACCCTTTATGCTTGCTTTAACACTGTCCCAGCTGTCAAGTGCTTCTTTGGTATTATTTGCAACCTTGTCACCAAACACGTGAGGGTGACGAACAATGAGCTTTTTGCAAAGCTCGTCGCAAACGTCGTTAAAATCAAAATTGCCCTTTTCACTTTCCATTTCACAGTGAAGTGCAATTTGGAGGAGCACATCGCCCAATTCTTCCCTTAATCCTGATATGCTGTTTTTGTTAATCGCTTCAATAACCTCATACGTTTCCTCGATAAAATTACTCTTAATCGATACATGAGTTTGTTCACGATCCCAAGGGCATCCTCCCGGTGCTCGAAGCAATGTGATAAGCGAAATTAAATCATTGATATCATATTTATCCTTAAATTCAAAATTCACTTTAACACACCCCTTGATTAACTTGTCAACTAAGATAATACTATAAAGTTCCCAAATTTGCAAGTATTTAGGCGGATTTTTTATATTATTTAGCTGAAATTATATCACTTATACGCACACATTTAAACAAAACGAGCAAAGAAGCAGTCAAAAAAGAACATATTATGCCGCAAATTGTCAAAGTGAGCAGAGAAGAAGTTTGAGTAAAAAACGCTTCTTTAATAAATTTTACGGCAAAATAGACCGTACAAGAGCAACAAATTGGCTTAACAAATATATCTTTCACCGCAAATGAAGCACCTGTATTTTTAGAAATAATAATCATATTCCAAATAAGAATTATCAAAAATCCCATAAAATTTGAAATGCAACGGCCGATATATTAATTGTCATTTTAGGTATAAGAATAATGTTTGTTATCACTCTTATGCCGCCCGAAACGGCAAAGGGTAAAATTGTTTTTTTAGAAAGGCCAAGTGACTGAGCACAAAATACACAGCTTGAGGCAAGACAGCACGGCAAGACTGTTACAGCAAGATAAAACAAAATATCACTGCCGAATTTTGCAATATCACCATTGGAATTGCCGTAAAAAAGCGACAATATTTCGCTTGGAAAAAGTGCAAGAACAATTCCTGAAAAGCAAGAAAGAATGCTTGTATACTTTAAAACACTGTTTATTAATAAATTGAATTTCGGCGAATCACTTTCATAAGCCGAGCTGATTGCCGGAACGGCGGTCACACCGAGCGCCATAACCATCCCCGGTATAAGATTTTTAAAATCAAGTGCAGAGGAATAAATCCCGAACACATAAGTGAAAATATCGCCGTCAAAATAATTATACGCTTTTGAAAGCACAGCCTTGTCACAAAGAGTTAAGGCGTATTGAATTGACGAGGTATCAAAAAATTGAGAAACACTTTGAACAGCCGTTGCAAAAAGAAGCGGAAGAGAAAATGCGGCAAGTTCGTTATACATTTGTCGAGTTACCGATTTATCGGGTTTCGGCATTTTATAGTGGCTGCCGACATAAAAACTGACATAAACCCACCCTGCAAAACCTCCGAGCTGACGCCGAGCATAGAGCAAGCAGATGTTAAGGGATAAATTGCCGAAAGTGCCTGCCTTTCGTTTTCATACGCTGTACCAAAACCGTGCCATACTCATAATAATTTGACATAAAACAGCCCATAGAAAAGCGAGCAAATAAAAGTCCAAACACCATTTTAAAAACCGCTTCGATAATTTGGCAGGCTGCGGTTGGTTTCATATCAATAAACCCCTCGGCAAAAGAACGCTTACCGGCGCCAAGACAGCAGAAAAAAACACTCGGTGCAAGAGCAAAAATTGTATAAATACTCTTTGGTGACGAAGAAATAAGCTCACTGTATGGCTTTGCACCAACAAGCATTACAAAAAAGTCCTGCAAAAGCCGCAAGAAAAAACAGTTTATTTCCTGCTTTTTTCAATCCGGAAACTCTAAGTTTATCGCCGCTTGCATTATATTTGCTGACGAGTTTTGACATAGCGATAGGGAAAGCACCCATAGTAAGTGCATGAATAGGCAAGCAAAGATTATACGCTATTGAAAAATATCCCCTGCCTGTTGCGCCTATATAAGAAGTTAGCGGAATTTTATAAAAGGCAGAAATCATCTTAACTATTACAGTTGATACGAGAAGCAAAAAAGCACTTGAAATATACTTTTCTTTAATACTCTTTTTCAATAAAATCACCCAAAGAAAAAATAAAAGAGCAACCAAAATGATTGCTCTTTAAAATTCCTGTTAAATTTTACTCGTCGCTGTCTTTAATCTCAACATCCTTTGCTTCAACAACCTCAACTGCCTCAGCCTCAGCTTCGGGCTTGGTATTGAAATCGGTTGAAAAAGCCTCCTTGGTTTTTTTAGCCATATTAGCCATAGACTCATTAAATTCTGCCTTTGCCTTTTCAATCTCAACCGTATAAAGTTCAATCTTTTCTTTATTATCGGCAATTGCATTTGCACAGTCTTTAATTTCATCATCGGAAATTTCATCGCCTATATACTTTGCATAATTAAGCTTGCCGAATTTTTCATAAAGTTTTGCAAGCTTAGCCTTAGCATCAAGAAGTTCAACCTTTTTACGGCTGATTTCAAGCCTTTCGGCACTCTTTTTACTCATATTTTCAGCAATGTCTTTAGTTTTATTAAACATTTCTTCCAGTTTTGGATTGTTGAATGCTTCATCCATTGAACCAAAAAGATCACTTAATTTTATAGCCATTATTACCACCTCGCACTCATTATATTACAATATGTAAATCATTGCAATACCGTTTGCTATATTTAATTATTAGTTTGCATAAAACTTTTCAATTAATTTTTTACGCTCGATAATTTCATCAAATCTGTCAATATATTCATATGGATATTTAAAGTTATATATGCGCTCAATTTTACCGGTGTCCTGATTTTTAAGCCTTGTAACGGCGCCTGCACCGACAGCAAAAACAGAATGAGTTTCGTCCATCATATAAACATTATAAAGGCAATCCATATTATCCTTGCACCAGCCGACGTTTTCTAAATTGCCGACAGACTTAGACTGGCGGTACATATAATAAGGATAATAGCCGCCCGACTTAAGGCAGAAATTTGAATATTCCACCATATCAAAGGTTAAAAGTTTATCTGAAATATCATAAGCGTTCTCTCTTGTGACCATATAAGCTGCCGATTTCATTGCAAGAGTATGAACAGTTACGCTTTCTGCCCCGAGTGATACGGCAGTGTCAACACTGTTTTTAAATGACGAAAGTGTATCTTTTGGAAGCCCTGCAATAAGGTCCATATTAATATTATTGAAACCGCACTTTCTTGCAAGGGCAAAAGCATCAAGAGTCTGCTTAGATGTGTGACGTCTGCCGATAGAGTCCAAAACTTCATCGTTAAACGACTGCGGATTGATTGAAATTCTGCCGACACCTGCACCCTTTAATGCCATAAGCTTATCCTCAGTTACGGTATCCGGTCTGCCTGCCTCTACTGTATATTCACGAAGAGTTGACAAATCAAAATTCTTCTCTATAACGTCAAACAGCCTTGAAAGCTGCGAGGCTGAAAGAGTTGTAGGTGTTCCTCCGCCGAAATAAACGGTTTCAAGCCTTAAGCCAAGAGCCTTTGCCACCTGACCTGTTTTTTCAAGTTCCTTGCAAAGAAGGTCAACATAAGGCTCAAGAAGCTTATGCGTTTTTTCAATAGAATGGGAAACAAAAGAGCAGTAAGCACATCTCGTTGGGCAAAACGGAATTGAAACATAAAGCGAGAAAGAATTGTGAGATGACAGGGAAATAATTTTATTTTCGTGGTGCATAACTTCAATTGCCAAATCGGTTTTTTGGGGCGTTGCAAGAAAAGTATTGATAAAATAATCTCTTGCCGATTTTTCGCCCATTTCGTCTGCGAAGCGATGCATAAGTTTAGCGGGACGAACGCCGAAAAGGATACCCCACGGCGGTTTAAAACCTGTAAGCTCGCTCAAAACATTATAAAGCAGAACTGACATCTCAGTTTGAGCGTCCTCATTTTCTTTTAAAATATGTGTTTTAGAAATACTTTTATCAAAAGACGGGCGCAAACGAAAAATTCATTACCCTGCGCCTTAGTTTCCACCTCAATATTATCCTTTCCATCGTCGTTAATCTTCTCCCAAGGGAAAAAGACGGTGCAAAGATTTTTCATATCATATATAAAATCGTGGTTAATTACTTTTAAAATCATAAATTATGCCCTATTCAAAAACGGATTATTTGCACGTTCAAAATCGAGTGTTGACTGACGGTCGTGACCGGGATAAACGATTAGATTTCCGTCAAGCGAAGCGATTTTTTTAAGGCTTTGCACAATTTCAAGCGGTGAACCACCGGGGAAATCAGTTCTGCCGCAGGAGCAGAAGAACATAGTATCGCCTGTAAATATTTTGCCGTCGCACACATAGCAAAAGCCGCCTTTGGTATGCCCCGGAGTTGCAATAGCCTTGATTTGACTTTCACCCAAAGTGATAACGTCGCCGTCAGAAATCAAAATATCAGCCTCTGTATTATTCTGCACACCGCCGCAAAATGCCGCAAGGCTTAACTTTGACGAGGTAAGCATAGGCTCATCCTCTTTTGAAATCACAACTTTAGCGCCTGTTTTTGCTTTAACGGCTTTAACTCCGCCGATATGGTCAAAATGACCGTGAGTAAGCAAAATATATTCAAGGTTTGCTCCTTCAATAAAATTCATCATTTTATCGCTGTCCTCTGTGCAATCGACAAGTGCGCTTTTATTTGTTTTTTCATCTGTAATAAGATAGCAATTATTTTCAATAGGGCCGAATGTAGCCGATTTAACACTTAGCATTATTTTAATTCCTTACTGTCTAAAATTATTGTAACCGGGCCGTCATTTAATAAGTCGACCTTCATATCAGCGCCGAAAATTCCTTTTTTAACGGATTTTACACCTGATTTTTCAAGTTCATCAGCGACGTATTCATAAAGCGAATTTGCCTCATCAGGCGGTGCGGATTTTATAAAACTCGGCCGCCTTCCATGCGAGCAATCTGCGCAAAGGGTAAACTGAGATACAAGAAGAATTTCGCCAAGCACATCAAGAAGTGATAAATTCATTTTGCCGTTTTCATCTTCAAAAATCCTCAAAACAGGAATTTTTTTAATAAGTTTATCAGCATCCTCCTTGGTGTCACCGTCCATAACGCCGAGTAAAATCATAAAACCGTTATCTATTTTGCTTATTAGTTTTCCGTCAACAGTGACAGAGGAATGTTTTACTCTTTGAATTACTGCTTTCATAAATTAAAATGCCGACCTTTCTATATGATAAACGCCCTCAATTTTACGAAGAGATTTTTCGATAGAATCAAGATGTTCCTTTGAATTGACCGTAATGGTCATAGTAGTTAAGCAATTGCCCTCACTGATAGGGCGGGCATTGATAGAATGAATTTTAACGTGAGCCGTAGCCATACAAGCGGTTATATCAAGAACTACTCCGTCACGGTCGATAGCATAAACGTCGATTGTTGAACGAGCATCAACTTTAACATTGTTATCCCAATGAGCATTAACCCAGCGTTCAGGTTCGGGACAATTTTTCAAATCATCCGGTACGTTTACACAGTCCTTTCTGTGAATTGTAAGCCCTGTTCCACGATTGATAAAGCCGACAATTTCCTCACCGGGGATAGGAGAACAGCAGCGTGCCATTTTAATAAGGCAATTATCTATTCCCTCAACCACAACACCTGAGCTGTCCTTAGAGGTGCGAGGCTTATCAAGAGTATTAGTTGTCGCAACGGCAGGCTTAGGAGGTTCTTCCTTTTGTACTCGCCAATTGCGGTTAAATTCGTCCTTAATACCGGGCATAAGACGAGAAATCTGTATTCCGCCGTAGCCGACAGCGGCATAAAAATCGTCTATATTTGTAAAATGCTGCCTTTCCGCAATGCGGGTAACAAATTTAATATATTCCTCACTATCCTCAAAGCGAATAAAGTTTCGCCTAAGCTCACGCTCAACCTCAGCCTTACCCTGAACAATATTTTCGTCACGCTTTTCCTTTTTAAACCAAGAGCGAATTTTACTTCTTGCCTCGCCTGTTGTAACAATCTTAAGCCAATCACGACTTGGACCCTTGCCCTGCGCATTAGAGGTCAATACCTCAACAATTTCACCCGTTTTAACCTTATAATCAAGATGAACGATTTTGCCGTTTACCTTAGCGCCGACCATTTTATTACCGACGGCGGAATGAATTGCATAAGCAAAGTCAATAACCGTTGCTCCTTTAGGAAGCGCCTTAACATCGCCACGAGGAGTAAATACATAAACCTCATCGCTTGACAAATCGCCTTTAATTGTAGTAACAAGTTCCTCGGGAGTATCGGTTTCGTCGCCGTGCTCAATCATACGGTGAATCCACTCAAGTCGGGAGTCGATGCTATCCTTGCCTCCCCTTCCGAGCTTATATTTCCAGTGAGCAGCGATACCGTATTCGGCAGTGCGATGCATATCCCATGTACGAATTTGAATTTCAAACGGAACGCCCTTATCTGAAAGCACGGTAGTATGAAGTGACTGATACATATTAGGCTTAGGCATTGAAATATAATCCTTAAACCTGCCCGGAAGCGGTTTAAACATATCGTGAACAATGCCGAGCGCATTATAGCAGTCAATCATTGTATCAACAATAATTCTTACTGCATAGATATCAAAAATCTGTTCAAAATCCTTACCCTTGATATAAACCTTACGAAAAATTCCGTGAACTGATTTAACACGTGAGGTAATTTGAACGTGTTTCATAACAGGGGTAATCTTATCGCTTATTTGCTTTGTTATATCGGCAAGAAATTTTTCACCCTGTTCTTTTTTCATAGATAAGTTTTTTTCAATTTCCTTATATGCAATAGGATCAAGATAATAAATTGCCAAATCCTCAAGTTCTTCCTTAATAGGACGGATACCTAAGCGGTGAGCAATAGGAGCATAAATTTCAAGTGTTTCAAGGCTTTTTTCCCTTTGCTTATAAGGCGGCATATGCTGTAAAGTACGCATATTATGAAGTCTGTCGCAAAGCTTGATGATGATAACACGAACATCCTCATTCATTGCGATAAACATTTTTCTTATATTCTCAGCCTGTACTTCTTCTCTTGTAGAAAGCGGAATTTGACCGAGTTTAGTTACACCGTCAACAAGAAGTGCAACCTCGTCGCCGAACTCCTGCCTGATATAATCAAGGTCATACTTCGTATCCTCAACCACATCGTGCAAAAGTGCACCTACAATACACTCATTGTCCATTCCGAGCTTATAAAGAATTTCAGCAACGGCTACAGGATGCATAATATAAGGCTCACCCGAACGCCTACGCTGATTTTTGTGAGCATCACGTGCAAGGTCATAAGCTTTTTTAATCACTTCACTGTCATATTGCGGATTTTTCTTTATATCTTCAAAAAATTTATTAAAGCCGTCGTCATAATCATCCGTATATACACTTTGTTCCTCGTTTACCAATTATAATCTTCCCTTCAAAACCATAAGAGTATCAGTTCTCTCAAGGTTTGCTTTAGTTTTTACATCATTTAAAGTAATATTACCCTCACGCTTTATCAGCCCTGCCTCCTCAAACGCATCAAGCGCAAAAGCAAGCTGACCGTATGTAAGGTAATTTGCAAGCTCAAAATATAAATCGTCAAATGTGTATTTATATCCCTTTTGACTTTTTAAATATTTATAAACAACGGCGCAAATATCCCTATTAGGATAAAGCTCTGTTTTATTTTTCTTTCCGAGTTTAAACAGGAGGTAGTCGTTTTTCTCCCGATAATATTTATCAATATCAATCCCTGATTTTCTGAAATCAACTATTTGAGCTGAAATATAATCTTTATTTTTAAACGTGCTTTTTGAAAGTTTCACGGCGAAATCGAGAGTATCGCCGATTTTATGCGGAAATTCGTCAAGCGTAGTCTGAATTTAACCATACGTACGCTTTTTCCTTTTTTTAGCAGCCTCTATTTTTAAATGCTTGCCGTCGCCGATAGCGGCAACGTTAGTCAATGTAAGATTATAAAGCCCGAAAACAGGCTGTGAGTTATCCGTTCCGTAAGGCTCTAATTCAGCCAAATTATTAACCAAATCAAGCGTCAGATAATAAGGAGAAAGCTACAGTCGATTTTGAGCGTCTGAATCGGCATAACGGGATAATTATTTTTTGCAAAATCATTAATTCTTTTTCTAAACGCCGCTATATCCTTAACATTAAGCCCCATACCGGCAGCAAGAGGATGACCGCCGAAATGAGTTAAAATATCCGAGCAGTTTGAAATCGCTTCAAAAATATTAAAACCATCAATACTTCTTGCCGAGCCTGTTGCGTTTCCCTCGTCATCAATGCCGATAACTATTGCCGGCTTAGAATAAAGTTCCACAAGGTGGGCAGCGCAAATACCGATAACACCCTTATGATAATTATGCCCTGCAACAACTATAACTCTGTCGGTTTGATAAGCCCTGTCATTAGCCATAATTTCGGCAATATCCTTATCAATCTTTTCCTCAACCTCGTGGCGGTGAGTATTTTCAAGATTAAGCTGTTCCGCTTTATATTCTGCAATTTCATTGTCCTCACAAGTGAGCAAATCAACAGCAAGATTAGCCGTATCCATTCTGCCTGCCGCATTTATCCTTGGGCAAATTTGAAAAGCCACGTCGGTTGCGGAAAAATGCTCTGCTTTTGATTGGTACTCTTTTTAAGAGCGGAAATACCGATTTTTGCATCTGTATTAATAAGTTTCAATCCAGCTTTGACTATCGCTCTGTTTTCATTTAAAAGAGGAACCATATCGCCGATTGTACCTATAGTTACATAATCCGCATAATCCTCAAGCAAATCCTCAACATCGCCGTCATACAGGGCGCACGCAAGTTTAAACGCAACACCTACTCCGGCAAAATCACGAAATTCAATTTCATTATCTTCTCTGTGAGGATTAATAACAGCCTCGGCACGTGGAAGGTTTTCACCTATTTGGTGGTGGTCGGTAACAATAAGCTGCATACCGAGAGAATAAATATATTCTGCTTCTTCAATTGATGAAATACCGTTATCAACTGTTATAATCAAATCGGTACCGTCAGCCTTGATTTTATCAATAGCTTTAAAATTCATTCCGTAGCCGTCTGTAGCTCTGTTAGGGATATAGTAGCTACAAAGCCGCCGAGAGCGCTTAAAAAGGTATAAAGCAAAGCAGTTGAAGTAACGCCGTCGCAATCATAGTCGCCGTAAATACAAATGCTTTCTCCGTCGTCAAGAGCACGATTTATGCGTTTTACCGCCTTATCCATATCCTTTAACAGATAAGGCGAAGAAAACCTGCACCCGTCGGACAAAAATTCCGAGGCTGCAAGCTCATCATCAATTCCTCTTGAAACCAGCAAGAAAGCAACAAAGCGTCAATATTCAGTTTTCACTCAATGCAGAAGCCTTAGCCTTGTCTATTTCTGCGTTTACCCATTTTTTATATGACATTATGAATTTTTATCTACCACGTTGAAATTTTTTCAAATTGCCTGCCTTTTCGGCACGCTTTCTAAGTTCCTCGTCAACGTCGTCGGGAGTTATTCCCTCATTTGCCATCATAACAAGGGTATGGTAAATAAGGTCGCAAATCTCTCCGACTGTTTCGTCCTTTACTCCGTTTTTGGCGGCGATAACCATTTCCGTTGACTCTTCGCCCACTTTTTTGAGTATTTTATCAAGTCCTTTTTCAAAAAGATAGCAGGTATAACTACCCTCCTGCTGTGCTTCTTTTCTTTCAAGGATAGTTTCATAATCGTTTCTGATATAATCCATTTTTATTCTCCGTTATTTTCAAGTTTAATTTCGTTAAAAAAGCAAGAGTGATTGCCCGTGTGGCAAGCCGCACCCGTTTGTATAACCTTAACTAAAAGCGTATCATCATCGCAATCACCGTAGATTGACACAACTTTTTGAAGATGACCCGAAGTTGCGCCCTTATTCCAAAGTTCCTGCCTTGAACGTGACCAAAACCAAGTATATCCGGTTTCAAGCGTTTTTTTCATCGACTCACGGTTCATATAAGCAAGCATAAGCACCTCGTTTGTGCCCTCTTCCTGAACTATTGCAGGGATAAGCTCGCCTTTTTTAAAATATTTTTCTATATCAATCATTGCACGCCTCCACTGCCTGTCTTAAATCAAGAGTTCCCTCATAAATGCTTTTGCCGCAAATTGCACCGTAAAGATTTTTGCTTTTTAATTCACGAATATCATTTATATTTGTAACTCCGCCCGATGCGGTAATGTCGCAAGAAACGGCATTATTAATTTCAACAAGCTGTTCAAAATTAGGCCCCGTCAGAGTACCATCACGTGAAATATCAGTAAAAATTATATTTTTAACACCAACATCTTCCATTCTTTTTGCAAGGTCGGTAAAATAAACGTCACTTTTTTCAACCCAGCCCTCGGTTGCAACATATCCCGATTTTGCATCAATTCCTACTGCGATTTTGCTTTCAAATTCTTTGACTGCTTCTTTTACAAGTTCGGGATTTTTAAGTGCTACAGAGCCTAAAATAATACGTGAAATTCCATTGTTAATGTAAAAATCAATATCATTCATCGTTCTTATTCCGCCGCCGAGTTCAACCCTAAGCCCGGTTTCTTTTGCTACATTAATAAATGTTTGGGCATTGACGGGTTCTTTTTTAAGCGAGCCGTCAAGGTCAACCATATGCGCCCATTTACACCCTGCCTTTAAAAAGCCGAATGCAGTTTCAACAGCGTCGCCTGCCACCTGATGAGCGGTGGAAAAATCGCCTTTAAAAAGCCTGACGGGTTTGCCGTCGATAATATCAATTGCAGGAAAAATAAGCATATTAAAGAACTCCTTTTGTTGAAAGCACTGCGCCGTTTTCATTTTGCTTTACGGCAACTTTAAGTGCGTGAGCCACAGCTTTGAATATTGCCTCAATCTTATGATGAGAATTAGTACCGTAAGGCACATCAATATGAAGCGTGATACCTGCATTCATTGCAAAGGCTCTGAAAAATTCCTCTGTCATACAGTTTTCATAATCGCCGCATTTTTCCTGCTCAAAGTTTGCGTTAAAAACAAGAAAAGGTCTGTTTGAAATATCAAGCACACAATTAGCCAAAGCCTCATCCATAGGGATTGAAAAAGAGCCATAACGCTCAATGCCGCTCATATCGCCGAGTGCCTCTTTAAAAGCTCTTCCGAGCGCAATGCCCGTATCCTCAACCGTATGGTGAGTATCAACCTGTAAATCACCGCTTGCATTAATTTTTAAGCCGAAGCCGCCGTGAACACCGAAAGCCACAAGCATATGGTCAAAAAATCCGATACCTGTTGACACCTCAACATCTCCGCCGTCAAGGCAAAGGTCAATTTTTATTTGTGTTTCCTTAGTATTTCTTTCAATTTGAGCTTTTCTCATATAAGTACCTCTAAAATATTATTCAAATCTAACCTTAATTGAATTAGCGTGAGCCGTAAGCCCCTCTGTATCTGCAAGCTTAACTATATCGTCCTTTGCCTTTTCAAGTTCATTTTCGGTATAATAAATAAACGAACTTTTCTTAACAAAGCTGTCAACCGACAAAGGTGAGAAAAATCTTGCCGTGCCGCTTGTAGGAAGAACGTGATTAGGACCTGCAAAGTAGTCACCGAGCGGTTCGGGAGAGTAATTGCCGAGGAATACGCTTCCGGCATTATCAAGCCTGCCGATATATTTAAGCGGTTCTTCAACGCACATTTCAAGATGCTCCGGTGCAAGCTCATTTGCAAAATCAATAGCCTGGTCAAGATTTTCGCAAACAATAATTTCGCCGTAATCGTTAAGCGATTTTTCTATAATTTCCTGTCTTTCAAGGAATTTAATCTGCCTGTCTATTTCTCTCGCAGTTAATCTTGCTACTTCCATTGAAGTTGTAAGTAAAATTGCAGACGCTCTTACGTCGTGCTCTGCCTGACTCATAAGGTCAGCGGCAAGAAATGAAGGCTTAGCGCTTTTATCGGCAACAATAAGAATTTCACTCGGACCTGCAATCATATCGATATCAACAACACCGTAAAGAAGCTTCTTTGCAGTAGCAACAAAAATATTACCTGGGCCTACAATTTTATCAACCTTTGGTATTTTTTCAGTTCCGAAAGCTAAAGCGGCAACAGCCTGAGCACCGCCTACAAGGAATACCTTATCGACACCTGCAACAGCGGCAGCAGCCATAATATCAGGATTTGGATTACCGTCTTTACCCGGAGGGGTAACCATAATAATTTCCTTAACTCCGGCAATTTTAGCAGGGATTGCGTTCATCAAAACAGATGACGGATAAGCAGCAGTACCGCCCGGAACGTAAATACCTACTCTGTGAAGTCCACGTATCTTTGCCCCATAATAACGCCGTTTTCTTTAGTGGTGAGCCAAGACTGCTGAGCCTGGCGCAAATGAAAATCGTAAATATTATTTTTAGCCTTGATTATGGCATTTTTAAAGTCCTCGTCAACCTCATCAAGATACGAATTAAGTTCGTCCTTTTCAATCACGGTCTTTTTAGGTACCATACCGTCAAATCTGACAGTAAATTCCCTTACCGCTTCATCACCCTGCTCTTTAACGGAATTTATAATTGTAGTTACGGCTTCAACGATTTTTTCATCGGTTTGGCCCGAACGCTTTTTTAAATTTTTAATCAGCTCATACTCGTTTTTGCCGTTTGCTTTTGTAATATTCATCACTTATACCTCATTTATATCAAACTTTAGATGCAAGTTCTAATTCGTTTAAAAATTCCTCAATCTCTTTTTTACGAAGTTTCATAGAAGCCATATTGACTATAACCCTTGCGGAAATCGGCATAATTGTATCAACAACCTCAAGCCCGTTTTCCTTAAGAGTTGAACCGGTTTCAACTATATCGACAATTCCGTCTGCAAGTCCCAAAAGCGGAGCAAGCTCAACACTGCCCTCAATTTTGATAATATCAACATCCATACCCTTTGACTGAAAATATGACTTTGCAACCTTAGGATATTTACTTGCAACAACCTTTCTGCGATGGCCCGAAAAGAAATCCGCCCCATTACGGGCACGCAAGAGCAAAACGGCACTTGCCGATATTAAGGTCAATAACTTCATAAAACGAATTGCCGTGTTCAACAATAGTATCCTTGCCTACAATTCCGATATCGCAAACACCGTGTTCAACATAAGTTATAACGTCAGGCGCTTTTGAAAGCACTGCCTCAAAATCTCCGACAGGAAGAATAAGGCGTCTGCCTTTATTTTCAAGTTCGCTTGTATCAAGCCCCATTTTTTTGAAAAGTGAGATTGATGATTTTTCAAGCCTGCCTTTAGTCAGCGCTATGCGAATAGGTCTGTCAACATTAATTTCCTCTCGCATAACGTCGCAAAGCGCATTAACATTAACACCGAAGCCGACAGCCGGAGCGTCAAGCCCAAACTCGCCTATAAGGTTATCATATCTGCCGCCTGAAACGATGGTAAGACCGCTACCCTCCGCATAGCCACGAAAAATAACGCCTGTATAATAATTACTTCTGTTTACAAGACCGAGGTCAATGGTAATATTATCGCCAAGCCCCATATCGCAAAGCTTTTCATAAACGTTTCTTAAATAGTCAAGTGCTTCGTTTGATTTTTCATCATTATAAAGCTTCTTTGCTTCGTCTATAACGCTTACGTCAGCCGAAAAGAGTGGTAGCTTTTTAATAACATCTGCCTCACGGCTGTCATCAAATTGAGCAAGCATATCACCCAAAGCGGCATAATTTTTGCCCTCAATAAGTTTGCAGATATCAGCCTTTTGAGTTGAAGTTATATTCATTTTATTAAGAATTGATTTAAAAAATCCCGCATGGCAAAGTTCAAGTTTAAATGAGGAAACATTATTTCTCTTAAGTGCCTCATAAGCCATAGAAATAACTTCAATATCAGCATCAATACTGCCGTCGCCGATAAGCTCAATACCGCTTTGCTCCGTTTCGTCCGTTCTGCCGGCAAGGCTCTTATTGCGAACATAAACATTTTGATTATAATAAAGCCTTACGGGAAAATCCTCTTTAGAAAGACGGGTTGCAACAAGACGTGCAATCGGCGCTGTATTATCGGGCGAAGAACGGTTGTTCTGCCTTGAGAATCAGACAGTTTATACATTTCTTCAGCCTCAATACCAAGGTCATTTTCAGCAAAAACATCGTAAAATTCAACAGTCGGAGTCATAACCTTACGGTATTTATGTTCCTTAAACAAAGCTGAAAGGATTGCTTCAACATTTCTTCTATCGTCACATTCCTCAAATAATAAATCTCTCGTTCCCTGCGGAATAAGCTTTGAATATCTTTTCATAACAATAAATCTCCTGTCACTTTAGCGTAGTAGAGTGTTAATATGCTAACATACTACAACGTCAATGTCAAGATAAATTAATAAATATTTATATTTATTACATTAAATAACGGATTAAAAAAGCGAAATTTGGTTAGATTCAGGCATATCGCCGAGCGCACCTGCATTTTTGAGTGCCTCGCAAACGCTCTTGCCGACACCTGCTCTTGCCATTAAATCGTCATAGGACAAGAAGTCACCGCCGCGTCCTCACGTGCTTTTGCAAGAGATATAGCCGCATTTTCACCTATACCGTCAACTGCACCAAACGGAAGCCTGATTTTTCCATCCTCAATCTTGTAAATTCTTGCATCGGATTTATAAATATCAACAGGTAAAAATTCAATACCTCTTGCAAGCATTTCAATAACGATTTGAAGAACAATATATGTACTCTCGTCTTTTGCGGTTTTATCGTTTCCCTTAAGCTTAATTTCCTCCATTTTCTTTTTAACAGCCGCCTTACCCTGAACTGCCGCAACAGCATCAATAGCACCGCCACGAACCGTAAAGTAAGCGGAATAGAAATGGATTGGCTTATGTATTTTATACCATGCAAGGCGCAAAGCAGCAATAACGTAAGCCGCAGCATGAGCCTTAGGGAACATATATTTAATCTTATAGCAGGAATCAATATACCACTGTTCAACGCCTACCGCCTTCATTGCCTCCTCATAAGGCGGAAGCTCCTTAGGTGCTTTACCCTTACGGTATATTCCATAATCTTAAAGCAATCCTTCTTTTTAAGCGGTGATTCCTTACCAGTTTCTCTTTCATACTTTTCAGCCTTATGGAGAAGATAGGTCATAATATCGTCACGGCATCCTATAACCTCGGAAATCGTGCACGTACCGTTTTGAATAAGCTCCTGAGCATTACCGAGCCAAACGTCTGTGCCGTGTGAAAGACCCGAAATCTGCAAAAGGTCGGCAAATGTTTTAGGCTGAGCCTCAAGAAGCATACCGATAACAAACGGCGTACCCATTTCAGGAATTGCAAGAGTACCTGTTTGGCAATCTATATCCTCAGGCAAAACACCGATAGGCTCGGTAGACGTGATAAGCTGATACAAAAGAGGATCTGACAAGTCAACATCCATAACGGGAATACCCGTTGAATCTTCAAGATATTTATAAAGAGTAGGATTATCGTGTCCAAGTTCGTCAAGCTTCAAAAGTGTATCGTGAAGCGAGTTTTTAAAGTCAAAGTGGGTTGTGTATGTACCCTTAGATTCGTCATTTGACGGATACTGAATAGGAGTGAAATCCTCAACGGTGTATTTATCGGGAACAACAACCATACCGCCCGGGTGCTGACCCGTTGTTCGCTTAATGCCCGTACAGCCGACCGTCAATCTGTCAATCTCGGCTCTCGGAGTAACGTTTTGAATACCACGCTCGTCAAGATATTTCATAACATAGCCATAAGCGGTTTTATCGGCAACCGTTGCCATAGTACCTGCTTTGAACACATATTCCTTACCGAAAAGTTCCTCTGTAAATCTGTGAGAACGGGACTGATACTCGCCGGAGAAGTTAAGGTCAATATCAGGCTCCTTATCGCCGTCAAAGCCAAGGAAGGTTTCAAATGGGATTTCGTGGCCGTCACGCTTCATAGGAGTGCCGCAATTAGGGCAATTCTTGGAAGGGAGGTCAAAACCCGAACCGTATTCGCCGTTTAAGAAAAATTCGCTGTGCTTACATTTTTTGCAATAATAATGGGGTGCAAGCGGATTAACCTCTGATATACCGCCGAAGTGAGCAGCAAGCGACGAGCCAACAGAACCTCTTGAACCGACCAAGTAGCCGTTTCTTTCGCTTTCCTCAACAAGACGCTTTGCGATAACATAAAGTACTCCGAAACCGTGACCTATGATTGAATCAAGTTCACGCTGAAGCCTGTTTGCAACATATTCGGGAACAGGGTCGCCGTACAAATCCTTAGCCATATTCCAGCATTTTTCCGTAAGTTCCTCATTAGCGCCGTCGATATGCGGCTGAAACGTTCCCGGAGGAATAGGCGGAATATTATCCATAATGCTGTCGGCAATTTTTTTAGGATTATCAATAACAAATTCTCTTGCTCTGTCCCCTGCCCAAGCGAAATCATCAAGCATTTCACGTGTGGTTTTAAAATAAAGCGGTGGTTGATTATCCGCATCGTCAAAGCCCTTTGAAGCCATAATGATTGCACGGAATTTTGCGTCGTGTTCGCTCAAGAAATGAACGTCACCCGTAGCAACAACAAGCTTGCCGAGTTTATCGCCCAAAGCAATAATTTTCTTATTAATATTTATTAAATCTTCTTCGCTGTTTACTTTCCAATAGCGATTTTTCTTTTCCTCGCCACGCTTATTAGTAACGTATTCCTGATCACTCGTTCTGAGCATAAAAGCGTTATTACCGTTTGGCTGAATTTCAAGATAGTCGTAAAAAGATGCGATTTCCTCAAGCTTGTCCTCGTCTACATCATCTAAAATTGCCTGATAAACCTCACCTTGCTCGCATGCAGAGCCGACAATAATACAGTCTCTTTTCTTTCTCAAAAGAGATTTGGGAATAAGCGGACGTTTTTTGAAATATTTAACATTAGATGCGGAAATCATTTCATAAAGATTTTTTCTGCCGTATTTTCTTTCTTCCTTAGGGATAGATTCATCCATAGAAGTATCCTCTTTAACAAGGAAGATAATATGATAGCGTTCATATTGATTTGTTTTCATATTAAGGAAGTCGGGATATTTTTCGTCATCAACAAGATATCCTTCCATACCTAAAATAAGTTTAATTTTACTGCCCTTGCCGGAAGCGGCATAAGCCTCAGGAAGTGCCTGAACTACGCCGTGGTCAGTTATAGCCACAGCCTCATGCCCCCATTTAATAGCTTGCTTAACAAGAGCTGTCGGAGATGAAATAGCGTCCATCTCAGATAGCGAGGTATGCATATGAAGTTCAATTCTTTTTTCAGGCTCATCATCTGTTTTCTCCGCCTTTTTAATGCTCGCAATTGCGTAAGGGCGAAGAACATATTGATTTGAAAATGTATCAAACTGATAGCCGCCTGAAATGACAAGAGTGCCTGCCTCGTTTATTTTTTCAACAAGTGGGTCAATAACACGCTTATCGTCAAACATTTTAACTGTAATTGAGGAGGTGTAATCGGATATATCGAAATTGAAAATCTTGCTTGTTCCCCTCTTTGTTTCACGTACCTCTGTTTTAAGCACATCACCCCAAACGGTTATATAGCCGTCCTCGGTTGAAACATCGGCAATATTCTTCGGCTTTTCGTGAATTGCCTTGCCGTATATTTTTTTAAGTGTATCTTTAAAAACAGGAAGTTCATCCCAAAGCTCGTGGTTGACGTTTTTTTCTTCCTCTTCCTTTTTATGCTGCTCCTCTGCTCGTCTTTCCTCAACAGCCTTTTGCACTGCCTTTTCGATATCAAAAGCCTGAACTTCAAGAAAAATAACAACAAAATCCAAATCGAAAAGTTCATAAATCTTATTTGCAATCGCACGGTCAACCTTTTGCGATTCAAGCACATCCTTGCCGCCTTTTTTGAGGCAAAGGGTAAGCGTTCTGTCCTCAAGTTCCGCCTCACAACCGTCAAAAAAGCCGTTAGCCGCAGGAGATTCGTGCCTAACATATTCAAGTATTCTTTCGATATTATCAAGCGAGAACTCACTTTTCGGAAAACGTGGGTTGATATGAACTTTTTTTCAGCTCCATTGCCCTTGCAATTTGGTTTTGAGAATTTTCAACAATGCCGTAATCAATAAAGCTTTCCAAATTAAGACCGACTGCAAGCTCCCTGTCTTGACGTGACACGGTAAAGGAAGTAATATCACCGTTTCCTATATATGTAATTGTATCGTCATTAACGTAATTTGAAAAATAGTCTGCAAATCTATTCATTATAATTTATCAATTTCCTTCATTAACTCATCGAGTAAATCTTTTTTCATCAACCTTGCGGAGAATTTCGCCTTTTTTTAAAGATAAGCCCGCATCCGTCGCCGCCTGCAATTCCGATATCGGCTTCCTTTGCCTCACCGGGTCCATTAACTATACAGCCCATAACGGCAACCTTAATCGGTTTTTTGCAGTCCTTTAATCTCTCCTCAACCTGCTTTGCAAGGCCGACAAGGTCAATCTTAGTTCTGCCGCAAGTCGGGCAGGAAATAAGATAAGGCTGTCATTTTTAAGACCGATTGCCTTTAAGATATCAAATGCGGCAAACACCTCTTTAACAGGTGCGTCGGTAAGGCTTACACGAATTGTATCGCCGATACCGTGAGTAAGAAGTGAGCCTATACCGATAGCGGATTTGATAATTCCCATTCTTTCGGTACCTGCTTCCGTAACACCGAGATGAAGCGGATAATCGCACTTTTGCGCCGCAAGCTCATACGACTTAATCATAGTTTCAACATTAGAAGACTTAATAGAAATCACGATATCATCAAAATCGAATTTTTCAAGAAGATTAGCGTGATAAAGCGCTGATTCAACCATAGCCTCAGGTGTAGGCGAACCGTATTTTGCAAGAATATGCTTTTCAAGCGAGCCTGAATTGACGCCGATACGAATAGGAATATTTTTCTGCTTGCAAATATCGGCAACTGCCTTAACACGTGAATCATCACCGATATTGCCGGGATTAATTCTGATTTTATCAATTCCTCTTTCAGCCGCACCGAGTGCAAGCTTATAATCAAAATGGATATCGGCTACCAAAGGAACGTCCACAGCTTTCTTAATAGGTTCAATAAGATTTAATGCATCCTCATTGGGAATTGCAAAACGGATAACCTGACAGCCTGCTGCTGCAAGTTCCTTAGCCTGCTCCACGGAACCGTCAATATTACTTGCGGGGATATTGAGCATACTTTGAACAAGAATGGGGCTGTCACCGCCGATAAAGGTATTGCCAAGCTTTATTTTTTTACTTTTTCTTCTTTCCATAACAGTCACCTGAATTTAAGTTTAAAACAATTTTGTTATATCGCTGAAGGTTACAAAGCACATCAATAAAAGAAGTGCCGCAAGACCGACAGCATTGATTAAATACTCCGCCTTTTGCGGAAGCTTTTTCCTCGTTATTCCCTCTGCCAAAAGCACAAACAAGCGCCAGCCGTCAAGCGCAGGAATAGGGAATAAATTGAAAAGACCTACATTTACAGTCAAAAGAGCCATTATTCTGAGCATTGAATACATTGAGGTTTTAACAGCAGTTGAAACAACACTGACCGCACCGACCGGTCCGCTCATATCGGATATGCCGTAGCGACCGACAAGCAAATCGTGAAGGGATAAAAATACCATTCTGGCATAAGAAACAAATTCCTTACCTGTTTGGAAAATAACATTTGCAGGAGTTTTTTTAACACCCCTGAGCCAAAAATCCATAACTGTATAAGTATGGCCCTCATAATCCTCTGTATTAAATTTAACTTTAAGCTTTACATCCTTGCCGTCACGCTCAACAACAAGATTGACATTTTCATTAGAGCATCTTGAAAAGCCTGTAGTTACGTCATTTGTGGTATAAACACGCATACCGTCAATGCTTTTGATTTTATCGCCCACCTGCAAGCCGTAAGACTGACTGACTGCATTATCGTCAAACTTAGCAACCTCGGTAGTGCCGACAAGGTTTTGCGAGCAAACAAGAATAAGAACGATTACAAGACCCAAAACAAGGTTCATCAATGCGCCTGCGATAACGACGTAAATTCTTTGCCAAACCTTTTTATTGACAAAAGCATTTTCATCGTCGCTTTCCTTATCCTCACCCTCCATTGAGCAATAGCCGCCAAAAAGGATAAGCCTTAAAGTATATGTTGTTTTTTTACCCTTATGCTGCAAAAGCTTAGGTCCCATTCCGACAGAAAACTCATTAACTTTAATTTTCATAAGCCTTGCCGCCGTAAAATGACCCCACTCGTGAATTACTATTATAAGTTCAAAAAAGAGAATTGCCACAAGCACCGGGTAAACGCTGTTCCAAATAGAAGTTATATTCACTTAACCGCCTCAATTACATAATCTCTTGCCGCCCTATCTGCTTCAAGGACATCATCAAGAGTAAAGTTTTCTTTTTCAGGGGCATTTTTCATTGCCTCATTATTAAGATATGCAATATCTGTAAATTTAATTTTACCGTTTAAGAAAAGTCTTACGCTTTCTTCGTTTGCGCCGTTTGCAGCGGCAGGATGAAGCCCACCGAGTTCAATAGCTTCTTTGCAAACATTGATACATTTAAAAGTATCATAGTCCGGTTCAAAGAATGTAAGTTTTCCGTAATCCGTAAGCGAAAGCTCTTTAACAGGGCTTGGCTCACGTTCGGGATAAGTCAGCGCATACTGAATAGGTATTCTCATATCCGGAACACCAAGCTGGGCAATCATTGAATTATCCTGATAAACAATTGCGGAATGAACAACACTTTCTCTGTGAACAACAATTTCGATATCCTCATTAGGCATATCGAAAAGCCATTTTGCTTCTATAAATTCCAAGCCTTTATTCATCATAGTAGCGGAATCAATGGTTATTTTTGCACCCATATCCCAATTAGTGCTTAAGTGCATCCTTAGCAGTTACATTTTCAAGTTCGTCAAGAGTTTTGCCGAAAAACGGACCTCCCGACGCTGTAAGGATAATTTTTTTAATTGCTTTTTTATTAGGCATACCCTGCATTGACTGGAAAATTGCGGAATGTTCGCTGTCAACAGGGAGAATTTGAACGCCGTTTTCCTTAGCCAAATTAGTAACGAGGTGACCGCCTGCAACAAGCGTTTCCTTATTTGCAAGGGCAAGTGTTTTCTTAGCCTTAATTGCCTCAAGAGTCGGTTGCAAGCCAACCATTCCGACAACGGAATTTAAAACGGTATCGGCTTTATCGTAAGTTGCACATTCGATAAGCCCGTCCATACCGCACACAACTTTAGTATTTGTATCGCTGATTTTACTTTTTAATTTTTTAGCGGCGGCTTCACTCATCATACAAACCATATCCGGCTTGAACTTACGAACCTGCTCTTCCATAATATCAACTCTTGAATTAGCCGTTAAGCATTTAACGTCGTAGCCGTGCATTTCGCACACATCAAGCTTTGCGTTCCGATAGAACCCGTTGAGCCTAAAAGAGATATTTTTTTCATAAGGTATCACCTTTCAATAAACAATTAAATAAAATCTTAAAATATTTTACTTGCAATAAGAGCAATTGCGTATGTAACAGGGAGAGTGAAAAGAGAAGAGTCCATTCGATCCATTACTCCGCCGTGACCCGGAAAGATTTTTCCGAAATCCTTAACTTCAAAATTACGCTTTAAAACAGAAGCGGAAAGGTCACCCATCATACCCATAAATGAGGTTGGAAGTACCATTGCAAGAAGAAGCGTTGCCATATTTTGAGGGATAACATTAACTGCTAATTTATTATAAAGAGTAAGTGCGACTGCGTTTAATATCATACTGAAAATCAAGCCGCCGAAAGCACCCTCAACAGTTTTTTTAGGGGAAATATTCGGTGCCATTTTATGCTTGCCGAATGCCATACCCATTAGCTGAGCGCCAGTATCTGTAGCAAGGGCACAAATAAGCGCATAAAAAATAAGATAAATACCAAACTGCTCGTCAACATACATATCACGAAGCCTGATAAAAATTGAAAAGCCGAAAGGAACTGCAACGCTTGCAAAAATTGATACGCTCACATCCTCAAACGTTGTGTAAGCGTAATCCTTGAGCATTGCAAGGAAAAATACAAGGCACAAAATGATGATATAAACGATATTAGGAACAGCGCCAATAACCTTGCCCCATATTGAAGCACTTACCCAAGGCTCAAGCACTTTTTGAGCTTGCAAAAAGCTGGAAGCAGGCTGAAAAGATTATGCCTACAACCCTTATAAAAGTATTCTCAACCTTAGCACATTTCATTATTTCACCGCTTGCAACAGCCGAAAGAAAAGCAACGGCAATAAGCAAAACGGGTGTATTTATTTGCCAAACAACAACTGCAAGAACTGCCAAAAGGCATGCAGCAGTAATAAGTCTTTGTTTCATAGATATTTTTTCCTTTGTTTATTTTATTAAGGCAAACAATGTTCGCCCCTATGGTTAATGATTTAATCTCGCAAAAGCAAGTTATGCCATACAATTTATCCGCCGAATCGACGATTTCTTCTTTCAAAATCACGAAGCGCTTGGTGAAGGTCATCAATTTTGAAATCAGGCCAAAGCACGTCGCTGTACCAAAATTCGCTGTAAGCCGCCTGCCAAAGCATAAAGTTTGAAAGACGCTGTTCACCTGACGGACGAATAATCAAGTCACATTCAGGGGGAGTAAAAATGTTATCGCTTATATCCTTTTCTGTAATATTTGTTTTACCTTCGGCTATAAGCTTATTTACCGCATCGCAAATTTCAAGCCTGCCTCCGTAATTGACCGCAAGATAAATTGTCGTTCCGCAATGCTCGCTTGTATCTTCCTCAGCTTCGTCCATAAGCTCAAGAAGTTCCTTACTCATACCGTCACGTTCGCCGATAAACTTCATTTTCATATCACCTGCGGCGGTGATATCACTTTTAGCCTCAAGAAGATAATCCTTAAAAAGCCTCATAATAGCGTCGACTTCTTCCTTAGGTCTCTTCCAATTCTCCGTTGAAAAAGCATAAAAGGTTGCGCTTTCCAAGCCAAGCCTGCCGCATTCCTTACTGATTGTGCGAAAAACCTCGGCACCTGCCTTATGGCCTGCGCTCCTCGGCAAAGCTCTTTTTTTAGCCCATCTGCCGTTGCCATCCATAATTATGCCGATATTTTTAGGGAGTATTTCAAATTGAACGTTATTATCGTTATTTTTTTTGCCGAAAAGAGCCATAATTTCCTCCTAAATAAAAAGCAAACAAGGAGCTGCAATCAGGCAGCCCCTACTAAAAAGTCTAAGCTATATTGAAAGGATTTCTTCTTCTTTCTTCTTCGTGATAGAATCAGCCTGCTTTACAAAATCATCGGTGATATCCTGGAGTTTCTTTTCTCCGTCCTTTTGCTCATCCTCTGTGATTTCGTTATCTTTTTTAAGCTTTTTGATATCGTCCATAGCATCACGGCGAACGTTACGAATAGCTACCTTTGCTTCCTCGCCTCTCTTGGAAATATCCTTTTGAAGATTTTTTCTGTGTTCCTCTGTAAGCTGAGGAAATGAAAGTCTGATTACCTTACCGTCATTTTGAGGGTTGATACCGATATCAGCGGTATTGATAGCCTTTTCAATTTCTCTAAGTGTTGATGCGTCCCATGGCTGAACAACAAGAAGCCTTGCCTCAGGTACACTTACAGCTGCCATTTGGTTAATAGGAGTAGGAACTCCGTAATAGTCAACCATAACCTTGTCAAGTACGGCAGGGTTAGCTCTGCCGGCTCTGATTGCGGCAAAATCTCTTTCAAGTGAAGTTAAGCACTTATCCATTTTTTCTTTAGTTTTAGCAAATACAGCTTCCATTGTGAATACCTCTCTATAGTAAATGTTATTGTTTTTTTCGGGCGAACAATGTTCGCCCCTACGGTTTTAAAAAGTCCGATTAAATTTAGTTTTGAACGAGTGTTCCGATTGCCTCGCCTGATACAGCCTTAACTATATTTTCAGGGTCTGTAAGGTCAAATACAAGGATTGACAAATCGTTGTCCTTGCAAAGTGAAAATGCAGTTGAATCCATAACTTTGATATCCTTTGCAAGAACCTCTTTAAATGTTACATTATCAAACTTAACTGCGTCGTCAAATTTATTAGGGTCTTTATCATAAACGCCGTCAACATTTGTAGCCTTAAGAAGGACATCGGCATTAATTTCAACCGCACGCAAAGCAGCGGCAGTATCTGTTGAAAAGAACGGTGAACCGGTACCGCAGCCGAAAATAACAATTCTGCCTTTTGGAAATGACGTATTGCCTTGTTACGGATATAAGGCTCGGCGATTTGGCGCATTTCAATTGCCGTTTGAACTCTGACGTCTGCACCGAGTTGTTCAAGTGCGTCGCAAAGTGCAAGTGAGTTCATAGCAGTTGCAAGCATACCGATATGGTCAGCCCTTGTTCTGTCCATATGCTCGCTCGTTCTGCCACGCCAAAAATTGCCGCCGCCGACAACAATGCCGACCTCGACGCCATATCGGCAATCTTCTTAACAGATTTGCAAATAGTAACTACAGTATCATTATCAATACCGGTTTTCTTTTCGCCTGCAAGCACTTCGCCGCTGAGTTTAAGTAAAATTCTTTTATAAGCAATGCTCATTTTTATACCTCCGATTAAAAGAGTCGTTTTTCTTCTTTTATATAATAATATAAAATTAACGTAAAGTAAATATTAATATTAAAATATATTATTAAAAAATAGTTACAAACATAAAAAATTCCAAAAAAATACCGACAAAGTATAAACTCTGTCGGTAAAATCTGTTTGAATTATCAGTTTTTCGTCTTTGATTTTGACGTCTTAACCACCTTATTAAGAACTGCATAGTCCTTGGCATTAATCACACCGTCATTTGTAAGGTCATAAAGATAGCCTGTTGCAACGTCTGCGGTTTTACTGTTTACAAACCTGATAAATGCAGCATTAACAACCAACGGCGCAACCTTATTTTCATTGCCGCAAACCGAACAAGTATAAACAAGCCTGTCAGAAGCCGCGTCATATTTCGTGTAAGAATAAGTATGCTTACCCGTCGCCTCAACGGTACGTATTCTCTTTTCATTACAGTAAGTGCAGGTATCCTGATACCTTGCAGAAACGGTACAGCTACCTTGAATAAGTGTTTGCGTTGTATACTCGCCCTCTATCCATTCTGTATGAACAAAGCCCTGAGATTTAACATTTTTGCAACGTGAGCACGCAGTCATTCTGTAAACATGACCGGGATGTTCCTCAACCGGTGTATCATTATCGACATAATCGTGACCGAGTGCCTCAAGCACAACATCATATTTCTCACCGCACCTTGCGCAAGTAGCATTTGCCGCACCCGCCGTGGTGCATGTCGCTCGGTGGTTACAACATAACTGTTCTCTGCAGGCGTATGGCCCAATGCTGTACTTTCTACCTTAGAGGTTGCGCCGCAACGTGAGCATTTATATGTAGTATATCCGGCTGTGGTGCAAGTAGGTTCAACAACAGATTGCTGAACATTATCATGGCCTAAAGCCTCAATATTTTCGCTCTTGGTAAGATTACAGTTTTTGCATTTATAATAAATTTTACCTGCTGCGGTGCAGGTAGGGGCAGTCCTGCTTGTTTCCTCCAAACGTGTTCGCCGTTAGCAGGAAGAGTTACGTTTCTAACTTCTTTACAAATTTTGCAGGTATCGATTTGAAGTCCGTTAATTGTGCAGCTCGGCTTGGTAACAACAGTTGAAGTATACTGACCCTCAACCCACGCAACATGGGTAGGAGTAGACTCCTTTTGATTGCATACGGTACAGGTTTTCACAACATAAGTATGACCGTCAACAGCGGTATTATCAAGTGTTTCGGTTACATCTGAAAAAGTATGGCCGAGAGCGGGAACGGTTTGTGTTACCTCCTTCCCGCAGACAGAGCACTTACCCTTTTCCTCGCCGGCTTCGGTACAGGTTGCCGCTTTGGTTACGGTTGGATTTTCAATCTTATGTCCTGCCCTTGCAACAGGATTTCGTTCAACCTTGCCGCAACCGTTAACCTTACAGGTTTTCGTTTCAATGCCCGGCATTGTGCAAGTGGCGGTACAATCATAATCATAGTAGCCGTCAACAAATGCCACGTGAGTAATAATGGTATTTTCATTGTTGCATACAGAGCATTTTTGATATTCATATTTATGCCCGTCGACAGCGGTATTATCCTCTGTTTCAACAGTTTCATAAGTGTGTCCTTTTGCAGGAAGTTCTGCTTTGGACACTACGAAACCGCAGTTGTCGCACACCTGGGTAGTAGTACCTTTTTGGGTACATGTCGGTTCAAGAGTAATAACCTCATGAGTAGAAGCGTGGTCGCACGCATCAATACTTACAAATTTATAGCCCTTTGCTTTAGCATAGGCTTGGGCAGTTGAATTTGAGTGCCCCTTAACAACAAGGCTTTGCTGAGAGCCGTTGAAAGGGTCTTTACCGCCGCTTGCATCGGCTTGACCGATACCGTCAAATACGCAGTTTGGATTATGAACCGTAACCTCCTGCAAAGCGGTACAGTTTGCAAAACCACGAATATTGATTTTTGTTATAGTTTCGGGAATTTCAAGTTTAACAAAGTTACAGCCATAGAAGCTCCACGGTGATATTTCGGTAATTGTTGATGAAAAATTAATTTTAGATACGCTTGCATTTCTGAATGCCAGATTACCTGTTTCGGTCATACCCATACCGTAAGTAACGGTAGTAAGGTCCGTGCAGCCTTCAAAAGAGCTTAATCCGATAGAGGTAAGGCTGTCCGGAAATTTAATTGATTTAAGCGCAGTACAACCGTTAAACGCATAATCGCCGATAGAAGTAAGCTTATCATTTAAAATAACTGTAGTAAGCGCAGTACAGTCAAGGAAGCAATACGAACCAATCATTTCAAGATTGGCAGGCATTGTTACAGACTTAAGTGATGTGCACTCACGGAATGTACCGTATTTTGGAACTTTAGTATCGCTCATCTTAGTAAGCGTTGACGGCAGGGAAACGCTCTCGGCAACAGTACATTTATTGAAAAGAAGCTGACCGAGTGAAGTAATGCCCTCGCCTACTACAATACTCTTAATCAATTCTCTTGATTCATTCCAAGGAGCAATCCCTTTAAGTGCAGTTTCGCCGTAATCCTTAGTAGCGCCCTTGCCCGTAAGAGTAAGAACACCCGTAGTTGTGTTCAAATTCCACTTAACATTATTGCCACACGTACCGCTCGTTGGTTTAGCGGCAAACGCCGACGTTACATTAAAGCAAAAAAGAGTAGTCACAAGCATAGCAAGAACTATAATCAAAGAAGTAATTTTTTTCATCAAAATTCACCCAAGTAAATAAAATAGACAGTTTAAACGTAACTATACACATAAAATATAGCATATTTAGACAAAACATTCAAGTAATTTAACGACAAAAGCAGAAATAGACAGCCGAAATTAATCGACTGTCTATTATTTTATGTATATTAAATATACTGAGATTAAGCCATAAAGGAGCGAATAACTGCTTCGCAATCCTTCTTATCCATAATCTTAGGTACAGGGTAAAGCGGATTACCTTCCTTAAGAGCACGCTCAATAAGAATAGGTAAATCTTCTTCCTTGATGAAATCGAACTTTTCAGGAATATTCATATTCTTGTTAAGAGTTCTGATAGCCTCAATAAATGCCTTGCCCTTGCCTGCTGTGTCAAGTCCTTTGCCGACGCCTACGATATCTGCAAGCTTTGCAAGCTGAGGATAAGCTGCGTCTGCATAGTAATCGAGAACATAAGGTAAAATAACTGCATTAGCCAAGCCGTGAGGTGTGCCGTATAAGCCGCCGAGATTATGAGCAATAGCGTGAACATAACCTACATAAGCGTGAGTAAATGCACGACCTGCAAGGTATGAGCCTTTAAGCATATTACCTCTTGCCTCAAGGTTCTTGCCGTTATTGTATGCCTCTTCGATATTGTCAAAAATAAGCTTTGTAGCTTCTTCGGCTTCCCTGATTGTATCCTTAGTATTACTCTTGCCGATATAAGCCTCAACTGCGTGAGTGAGAGCGTCCATACCTGTTGTAGAAGTAATATGAGGCGGCAAGCCTACTGTAAGTTCAGGGTCAAGTACAGCGTACTTAGGTCTGAGACAAGTATCGTTAATGGCATTCTTCTCGTGAGTTTCAGGTCGGTAACTACTGCTGCTACAGTTGTTTCCGAACCTGTACCTGCTGTTGTAGGAACAGCGAAGAACGGCGGAAGTGCCTTATGAACTTTAAGCTGACCTCTCATAGCACGAACAGACTGCTTAGGCTTTACAACCCTTGCACCTGCTGCCTTAGCGCAGTCCATTGAAGAACCGCCGCCGAATGCTATAATGCCCTGACAGTTGTTTTGAACATACATATCCTTACATTCTTCAATGTTAGGGATAGTAGGGTTAGGCTGAACACCGTCATAAACAACGTACTCTACTCCAACTTCTTCCAGTTTCTTGAATAAAGGATCAAGAAGATTTAAGCTCATAAGCCCTTTATCAGTCACGACTAAAACCTTGTTGACACCTTTGCTCTTTATGAACTCAGGCAATTTAAGAATACTGCCTGCGCCTTCAAGAAGTTGAGGCTCGGACCAATCCATAAAACACATTGCAACCTTAAAAACTCTCTGGTAAATTCTGTACCAAATCTTTTTAAGTTCCCAAAGCATATTACAATTCCTCCTTTTCTTTAATATTTCCATTATATTGTAACTGTTTAAGGAAAGATTTTCAAGTGTTTTATAAAATACTCTTTCAAAAAAATTCAGCTTATGATATTATAGTTTTAGAAAATATTTTAGAGGTCTTAATTATGAGCGGTGAAAAAGTAATATTTTGCGGAAACAATCCTGATTTTTTAGACAAAAAATTAACAACGCTGAGCGACGCATCAAACGGCGGAAATGCGTTTCGTATTCCAAGCCTTATCAGAAGCGGAAACACGCTTATTGCTGCTATTGACAGGCAAAGCTGCGGTGCTGACTGGGGATATATTGAACTTGCGATAAGAAGAAGCGAGGACGGCGGAGAGACGTGGAGCGACATTCAAATTATTGCTATACCGCCCGCAAGAAAAACAATGCTCAGCGACGAGTGTTACGGCTCTGCTTTTTACATTGACCCTTGCATGACAATTGCTCCAAACGGCGACGTATTGCTTTTGGTTGATTTTTATCCCGAATGCAAAGGACTTCACAAAAGAAGCATACTTGACAAAAAGAAAGCGCCTTATGCGCTTTACAATAAAGAAATGCGCCCTACTCTTTATGACAGAGACGGAAAATTTTACGTTATAGACAAAAGCGGCCACGTGCTAAACCACCGTTACACAGATACAGGTATGACCGTTGACTATGAAAGCGGAGAATTACATAGCGGTGAGGCTTATCTCGGCAATATTCATTTAAACGGCAAGTCGCCGTCAAATATTAACGAAGCCGGGGCGAAAACAACATTCGGTGCACCTCTCAAGGCGCCGAAAAGAAATTATTTATATCTTTTGAGAAGCTCGGACAACGGCAAAACCTGGAGCAAGCCGAAGGACATTACAGGTCAGGTTTTAATTAAGCAGGACGGAACATTTTTAGGCGTTGCGCCGGGTGTAGGACTTACCACTCACAAAGGCAGAGTTATCATGCCGCTTTATGTTGACAGAAAGCAGACTGTATCAATTTACTCAATTGACGACGGCGAAAAATGGCACAGAATGGCGGGTCACCCTTATGCCGAAAATGTTGACGAATGGCAAATGGTGCAAGCGCCGAGCGGCGCAATAATCGGGCTTGGCAGGGCAAAAAAATAACGGCAAAACGCCTATGTCAATCTCCTACGATGACGGCAAAACGTGGATAAACGCAGGCAAAACAGACCTTTATGCCCCGAAATGCCAAAAGAGTGTAATCAGCATCGGTGACTATGTTTTTTGCTCGCATCCCAATGACAAAACACGTTCAAACGGTGTGATTACCGTCGGCAAATTCTACAAGGCTAAGGGCAGAGTGGCAGGCATTAATTGGTACAGCGAAACCGAGGTAAACAAAGGCTTTTTCGCCTATTCCTGCCTTACGAGAATTGATGATGAGCACATAGGAATTTTGTACGAATCCGAGCCGAGTTCGTTTATTTTGTTTAAGAAATATAAAATCAAAGACTTGATATAAAAAATCCCACAGAATAGGCTTCTGTGGGATTTTTAATTAAGTCTTACCAATATAAAGGACTGACACATTAGGCATTTTATATATTCCGTCTTTTTGGAATTTTTCGAAATTCCTTACAGTTTGAAACATAAGGCGAATAATTTTCGTCACCCTCTTTAGGTGAATACGAACTTGAAAGGCAACGCTCAATAAACTTTTTCTCGTCATATTCAAGAGGATTGTCAAATTCAAAATAACCGTATTTGCCGTCAAAAAATTCACTTATCATCTCTTCGTTAACTCGTGTGCCGCCGTTAAAGCCAACGAATTTAGGGCAATTCTTACTTGTTAAATTTGAAAGTTCTTTTACACTTTCGCTGCTCATATCTCTCGTGTTCCAAATAAGCGCAACGTATCCGTCTTGCTTTAAAATTCTATTACATTCAATCTTGAATTTTTCCTTATCAAACCAATGAAAGGACTGAGCGCAGGTGACAAAATTGACACTGCTATCCGCCAAAGAGGTCGCCTCGGCGCTTGCATTAACACTTATAAAATTATTAAATTTTTCAAGTGAAGTCTCAGCCTTTTGGCGCATTTTATCATTCAGCTCAACGGCAAAAACCTTTGCTCCCTTATCTAAAAGCTGGCGGGTGAAAATACCTGTACCCGAGCCAATATCGGCAACAGCGCTCCCTTTTTTTAAGCCGTATTCTTCAAGCTTATCAAGCAAAGCAGGCGCATAGCTCGGTCGAGCCTTAACGTAATTATCAGCCTTATCGCTGAAAAGATTAAGATTATCCATAAAATCACCTCGAATAAATTATAGCATAGGAATAAAACAAATACAATTGAAATATCACAATAAATTTGCAAAAAAAATTGACAAAATTTGCTTAATATTATTGAAAATAATTTAGATAAACATTATAATATACACGAAAAATCAGAAAAGAGAGATAGATATGAACATTTTTGAAGCAATAAAATCACTTGTTAAATACGGCATTGATAATAAAATGCTTGAGGAAGAGGACGAAATTTGGGCAATCAACAGAGTTTGCGAGGCTTTAAAGCTTGACACTTACGAAGAAAGTGAAGCAAAGGAAAGCGACCTTGAAAAGATTTTAGCCGTTATTCTTGATTATGCGGTTGAAAATGGACTTTGTGAGAACAGTGTTGTTTACCGTGACCTTTTTGACACTAAAATTATGGGTCTTATCACTCCGAGGCCAAGCTATGTTATCAACAAATTCAACTCTCTTTATGAACAGTCACCTAAGGCGGCTACAGATTTTTACTACAAATTAAGCCAAGACAGCGACTACATAAGAAGATACAGAATTAAAAATGACTTAAAGTGGATTACTGAAACAGAGTACGGCGACATTGACATTACAATCAATCTTTCAAAGCCTGAAAAGGACCCTAAAGCCATTGCCGCAGCGCTTAAAATGAAAAATGCATCATACCCAAAATGCCTTTTATGTAAGGAAAACGAGGGCTATGCAGGACGTATTAACCATCCCGCACGTCAAAACCACAGAATTATTCCTATGGTACTCGGCGGCGACGATTTCTTTATGCAGTATTCGCCTTATGTATACTACAACGAGCATTGCATAGTATTTAATGCCGAGCACACACCTATGAAAATAGACAAAGGCGCATTTGAAAAGCTTCTTGATTTTGTTGAGCTTTTTCCTCACTACTTTGTAGGCTCAAATGCAGATTTGCCTATTGTTGGCGGCTCAATCCTCACCCACGAGCATTTCCAAGGCGGAAACTATGAATTTGCAATGGCTAAAGCGCCAATTGAAACAGAGGTTAAATTTAAAGGCTATGAAAACGTTAAAGCAGGCATAGTTAAATGGCCTATGAGCGTTATAAGAATTGCGAGCGAGGATAAGTTCGAGCTTGTTGAGCTTGCAGATAAAATTCTCACCGCTTGGAGAGGATATACAGACGAGAACTCATTCATTTATGCCGAAACAAACGGTGAAAAGCACAACACCATCACCCCGATTGCAAGAATGAGGGACGGCAAATTCGAGCTTGACTTAGTTTTAAGAAACAATATTACCACTAAGGAATGTCCTTTAGGATTTTACCATCCGCACCCTGAATATCACCATATCAAAAGAGAAAACATCGGTCTTATCGAAGTTATGGGCCTTGCAGTGCTTCCAAGCCGTCTTAAAGGCGAAATGGCGCTTCTTAAAGACGCAATGGTGTCGGGTAAGGACATTGGCTCAATTGAGGCTATAGCAAGCCACAAGCAGTGGCTGATATGATTATGAATAAGTACGACATTACAGCAGACAATTGCGAGGAAATTTTGCAAAAAGAAATCGGAATAGTATTTACTTCTATTCTTGAGCAGTGCGGCGTTTATTCTCGCAATGGCGAGGGCAAAGCAGGCTTTATCAAATTTATCGAAAGCGTGAAATAAATGTTTAATCTTCACACACATACGTACCGTTGCCACCACGCAAAAGGCACTGACGAGGAATATGTAATCAAAGCGATTGAAAACGGATATGATTTAATCGGTTTTTCCGACCATGCACCGTATCTTTTTCCAAACGGTTATGTCAGCAGTTTCAGAATGCTTCCGAGTGACGCACAAAATTACGCTGACAGCATAAAAGAACTTAGGGAAAAATACAAAGGAAAAATTGATATTAAGCTTGGCTTTGAGCTCGAATATTATCCGAGGCTTATTGACAGGGAAATTGAGTTTTTAAAAAGTCTTGATTACGATTATTTGATTTTAGGTCAGCATTATGTTGACAATGAATATGAGGATTATGCAATATATTCAGATTCACCTACTAAGTCGCCTGCCGTGCTTGACAAATATATAAGTCAGGTAATTCTTGGCGCTAAAAGCGGACTTTTCACATATATTGCGCACCCCGATTTGATTAATTTCAAGGGCGACAATAAGCTTTATATTCAAAAAATGACATATATGGCAAATGAGCTTAAAAAGCTTGATATTCCTCTTGAATTTAACTTTTTGGGATATACGGACAAGCGAAATTATCCTAACAATGATTTTTGGCAGATTGTAAGCGAAGTCAAAAACGACGTTGTTATCGGTCTTGACGCTCATAATCCTAACGTTTATGATGATAAAGAAAACCTTGAAAGAGCGGAAAAATATCTAAGAAGTTTAAATATAACCCCGCTTGATAAAATTGAATTGTAAAAAGAAACCGAGTAAGTCTAAGACCTACTCGGTTATTTTTATGCAAAAAATTTATTTGCCGGCGACCAACGGTCGCCCCTACAGAATTTGTTTAATTACAAGCATTTAAGGAAAAATAATTAATTCTTACTATACCTAAAATCGTATTTATCCTTTAGGACGTTTGGGATTTTTCTGCCGTTGATTATGACTGTATCATCGTCAAGCCATTGGGCCTCTGCGCTGTCGGTATTATTTTCCCAATAAATATTGCGAGCGTATGAGGAATCGGACTTTTTACGCAAAACGCCGAGAACTGCATAACCGGTAGTTGCGCCGCCGTCATTTTGATAAATTTCAACGGTATAAGTTGAATTTGGCGATGGGTATTCGCCCATAAGCTTTTCACCTTTAATTGCCGCAGTTGAAAAGAAAAAATGATAAATGCAAATTAAAGCCGCCGCAACAATCGCAATTGAAACGGCACTTATTGCAATTTTCTTTTTAGTTTTGCTTTTCAAAACCATATTTTAAAACCATTCTTTCTTGTTTTGAACGTATGTTTGATAAAATTCTGCGTCTGACTTTGTTAAATAAAGTATGCCCTCAATGAGCGAAATTACAGCCATAACGGGTGCGCCGACTCCAAAAGTAAGAAGTGATACAAGAAGCATAATAATGCCGCTTTTAGTATATCCGAGATAAAATTTATGAATACCTAAAGTGCCAATTAATATTGCAAGCAAACCTGCTACAATCTTTTCCTTAGTAGGCTCAGTATTCATCTGCTGAGGATTGTAATTCATATTCGGCTGCTGATATTGATAATTAGGTTGCTGCGTATTCGGCTGACCGTTGTAATAATATTGACCGCCCTGCTGTGCATTTGGGTTATAATATTCATTTTGGCTTTGTTGACTGCGTGAGCATATCATTAGGTGCACCGCAGTACGGGCAGTAAGGGGCATTGTCATCATAATTAGTTGAACAATTTTTACAAATCATAAATTTACCTCTTTTCATTGTTATATTGTCTATTATTTAGTCAGCAGTGTCACACTAAATAGTAAGTGCTACACTGCATAGTAAGTGTCACACTGAATAGTAGGTGTTAACTCATAGTAAGTGTAACATATATAAACACAATTTGCAAGACGAACGGGAGAATGAAAAAATTCCATATTAAAACAAAAATCAGGCTGTCCTATAAATAAGACAACCCTTAACTGTTAACAATCTTGAATCTTTCAAGATGTGACTTCTCAGTTTCATACAAGTTTTATCAGACATAATGGATGCTGGAATCAACAAATAGTTCTATCTATTCAACTATACAAAAATGGCTATTTTCAATTTCTAAAATAAAGAAAATCCGAGAGCGTGGATTTACGTCCAAGCCCTCGGAAAAACCTTATTTTTCATGCATTTTCGATTATTTTCCCTCTCCAACAAACATACTGCTTCAACATGGCTCGATTGTTCAATAGAAAACATCTCAGCCCTATTGTACAAAGGAATAGCGGAACGCACTTTCCTCCTTCAAATCTAGAGTTTTGAGCCTGTGAAAGGCTTGATTGCACTTATGGTTTTGGTTGAGTAAATAGTAACTGAATCACAATACATAGACCTTGAGTTAGTCCCATATACTCATTTAATTCATCTATTGTTGGAGATATTTTCCCATTTTTAATCGAAGTTTTTCTACAGAAATGCCATCAAAGAGTCCAAGATTTTTGTATTGGGTAATCATCTTATATTCGTCCTTTGTTATTACATCTCCATGTGCACCCTTGTTACGCAAATCGTATAAGTCTTCTAAAACATCTGACAGTGAAAAATCAGTAGCCACTAAATCAATATTATTAGATTTAACATACTCTTTCATTTTAAACCACATCAGATGTTTTTGAGGTTTATTAGGTAAATTCAGTAATTGAATTATTTCATTTACCTCATGTTCAATTATCGAACAATACTGTTTTGTCAAAATACTTGGTGCAATCGAAAATCTTTCGTCTTTAAAATAATAATCTTCCTCTATAACATCCGCTGCTACTAAATCTAAAATTGAAGCTTTATCTAATCCAGAATATTGATTCTTATATAACATATAAATACTATTAATTTTGTTACTGCTGTGCCAGTCGACAATGATTACATCAATTTGTTCAGAACTTTCATACAACTGGATACTTTCAAGTTCATCATCCAAATCAGCTATCATATCTATGTGTTTAATAATAAAGTCTATTTTTTTGGTTAGTATGCAATATGCTGTTTGAAAAAAAGCGAGCATTGCAGAGTAACAACATCTTTGATATTCTCCCTTCATCATATACTCTGCCATGTTTGTTTGCATTAATTCCTTTACAACTGCAATATCACCTATAGACAATTTTTCTCCATTTAAAGCCTTTGTTATGAGCATAGTTTCTGGAGAAAATGCATTCAAAAATTTTTCATAATGTTTGCTTTCAGGATTTGTCAAAGCTAAAAGTCCTTGCAAATATTGTACAATAAACTTATCATTTATAACCTCTCTACTCAACAATCCCATGCATTGCTCGATAAGTACAAGTGCAAATTCTCGCTCACCATTGAATGCAGAATGCTTAGTTAATATTTCTTCTCCATCATCAATATAACTACCGTTTAGGATTTCATGGATTTCTTTATACGTAATTATCAATATTTCACCCCTCTTAGCACAATTTAATTAACGCCAAATGTATTCTAGCACCTTACAACTACATTACATATTTGTCTATACTTATCTCTTGTATGTCAGGTTTTGATAAAAGCCATGTCATTTTGCCTGACACATCCTTAAAAAACACCATATGCCAATGAATAACTTTTCCATCATCATCTTTAGAAACATTTAAAGCGTCAACAATAATACTATAAATAAAAACTCACATTTAATCAAACAAATATAAAGAAAACAAAAAAATCTTTACAACATTAAGAAAAAAGTAATTTTACACTTCAATCTCCTTTGCATCGACAAACCATTCCGACTTAATCATTGCATCATCAGCAAGCCTTAATCTTAAATTTTCGTCACACAAAAAACTACTACCTTTCCACTCATTATATAATCTAAGAAGTGCGTAATTCAAAAAAACAATCATCTTATCCCTATTATTTTCAGGTGGATTATTAATATCAAAGGTCACTTCAGATAATGGAATCAAATATTCAATACAATAAAACTTGCTGTTTTCATTATAATCAAAGGCCATGCCATCAATATCAAGCAATCGTTCTATATTTTGTACAAGCTCTGGGGATTTTGATAATGATGCAAAATAATGGTTTTTTTCAAGATGTTCTCTAAACGCAAACCCATTTACACAATAGTCTTTAATCTGATTATATCCAAGCCTAGATTTCACAGCAGATATATTACCACGACTATACTTAATTTCGTTATCAAGCGATTGTAAATGTCTTTTATAATACATATCAATACGATCATTTCCTTCAGCAAATGTCACTCCGTGTTTTTTGAAAAACAGCGATAGTGGTGTTTCTTCAAGGAGTAACTGTTTTAAATTATTGTTCAGATGCAAATCCGTACCATTCAATCTTCTTGACAAATGGTACATTTGAATATACTCTAATGAAGCATCAATGTCATAATTTGAAAGAAAATCTTCAACACAATCACATGTATATTTTTCAGTATCGTGATAAAAAAATTCATATGCATTATTTAGTTCTTCTTTTGTAAGATTTAGTAATCGCATTATTCCTTTTTCAAGTGAATCATTAGTGCTTGCATCAATATATTTCAATTTTATTCACTCCTTCTAAAAATACAACTTATTTCACCTAAAACTAATTATATCATATAGTTACTAAATTGCATACACATTTTAATAATATAATTTAAAACGAGTAATTTTAAAGTAGAATAGTCCGATTTTCAGGACACATATAAAAAGTATCACCAACTTTTGAGTCAAAATTAGTGACCATTTGCTTGACGCAAAAAATACTTCGCAGAAGGTAAATTTGCGTAAATTTACGCAAATCTTTACGCAACTTTTACGCAAAATGGGCTGAAAAGTTATGATATTTTACGATAAAATACGGCAAGTGAGAAATTCCATAAAAATAGCAAAAACCCGCTAAAACAGTGCGTTTTAACGGGTTGTGATAGGTTATGAAATTTTATTTGAAATTTCGATTAGCCGTTGATTTGCTTTGCAAAATATTTTTCAAAAGCCCTGTATTCATAAGGCTTTAGACGAATCGAGATAATCAATAACGCATTCTTTACGCAAAAGGTTCAAAACAAAATAC
>ENA-OQIO01000092-OQIO01000092.1-human-gut-metagenome-genome-assembly--contig:-NODE-92-length-41793-cov-6.549033_pt1 | contig 41793 bp, 47 predicted proteins | sample MGYA00242573_ERZ504737 | MGnify/ENA primary metagenome ERZ504737 (study PRJEB26092, sample SAMD00036203) | human gut metagenome | host: Homo sapiens | study: EMG produced TPA metagenomics assembly of...
CAAGGGTGTTACGCGCATCTCGAGCCGCATGCTGGTGGACGAGATCAAACAGATCGACAACGACGTGCACGAGGCCGAGGAAGCCCCGCAGATCAAGATGACCCTGGGCAGTCGCCTAAGTCCCGATGCGCTGGCCAAGCTCAAGGCGTTGCGCGGGAGGTAGGGGAGTTGGCGGGGCAATGCTGCCTCGCTAACTCCATTCAGCGATGTCGATCATTCTTTCGAGGCGCCACGTTAGCGCCTCTTTTAGATAAGGCAGTCTCGCTGCTAGGGCATCATTTCTGGATAGAATCTCGATCGCCTCGTCGACAAAGCCCTCGAGTTTGTCGCCGTCAAACCAGCTCATATCCTCGACGAGCAACATTTGTTTTGCGGGACTTGAATAAAACTGTGCGCTGGTAAAACTGTGTTCTCCTGCCCGGAGCTCCTCTTGAGACATGTTGCACCAGAGCGATGAGCCGAATCAAAGATGGGGGCCGGCCTGCACGCTAGTGTGTTGACGTTTCGCACGAGGCCAAAGTTGCGCCAATGACGGTCGAAGTTGGCAATGATGTCATCACATACGATCATGCGGTAAAGAGCATCTTTTATGCCCGTCGCCCCGAGCTCCTCACAGTTTGTAACATACCGTTCGTAGTCGGTTAGCCGGTCGTCCGCATTTGCGTGCTGGTTTACATAGAACGCAGGGACATATTCTTCTTCGTCAGTTAAGAAGACATCGCATGTGCTCAGGGCAGAAGTACCTGCGCCTTCGAGCGAATAGGTACATAATCGCAAGCGTTTAGGATGCGACGGTGAAGTACAGTCGCCACCAGCTCGTTATAAGGTTCCTGGTTTAGATGTGCACCTGCTTTGTGGAGGATTCGACGGTCACCCTCGCACGTCCAATACTTTTGAAGATTGCCGTCCGAGGTGTTGTCGGGCTTTGCAGCAGCTGCCTTACCCTCCGGGGCGAAGGGTGCAATGGTTAGCGAGACGTCGTCAAAAGCATTATTGAAGAAATTGATATCTTCCCACGCGAGACCGGAGTCTTGGGGCCTAATCCAATACTGTCGGATAAGGAGAGGCCAAGATTTCGCTGTACAAGTTCGTCGGGAACATCGACTGCGGCTTCTGCAAGCAGGGAGGCTAGCCCAATGCGTGCGAGCGGGATACCGCGGCCGCGCCACCAGATGCGGAAGGAGTCGAGCGATACGGGTTTGCTGGGAGCAAAAACTCCAATAGGGGCGTGGGCACGATCGACGTCAGCGCCGATGTGGGTGAAGTCTTTCCGTGATCTGCTGTAGACCAGCTGGGCCACTTCGTGCGTGCGGTTCATGAGGGTAAATGCGATTTCGCTTTTCCCATGCCCGCGACGAGGCCGTCCCCCTCTTTTGGTTGCGGAGCGGAGTCGCGTGTCTACGCTGCTTTGTCGATAAGCCACACGCCAGAAGCCTTGCGGGCGGTCAGCGCGCCGTTCTTAATGAGCTCCTGCACCTGCGCGGGGTGATGCCGAGCAGCTCGGCTGCTTCCTTTGTAGTCAACATCGCGAAACCCTTCGCCAAAACGAATAGTTTTATATAGCCAATTGTAATTAAAACTATTCGTTCTGGCGAAGGGTTTTAAGATTGAGGGCGCACTGACAGAAATGAACGGGCTTGGTACGCGCTGTTGCTGGATTTTGCATATTTGTATAACGCCGTGCGGCCTGTTGCGCCTCGTCTGCAATTCCTTTATTCTTAATTGGCTTCGCGCGAAAGCGCCAAGTGTGCCAGTGTGGCGCAACGGTAGCGCAACTGATTTGTAATCAGTGGGTTGCGGGTTCGATTCCTGTCACTGGCTCCATGAGTTTTCGCAGGTCAGAGGTGTTATATCCTCTGATTCTGCCTTCTCATGCAACAAACATGCAACAATTAAATCTGAAAGTGCATTTGTGTGTGCTTTGTGACCGATGCTCATTGTCAATAAACGCGTGCAATGAAGCGGGAAAAGCCAAGCTTACAGTTGCTGTCTCCATTAGAGTTTTGGGCTTTGTGCTCCAACTGGGATAGGGTGGAAAGTGACCAAGGCGCTGAGAGCTCCGACGCTACTTCTCGAAAGATCGCGCGCCGTGCACGGCTCTCTTTCCTGTAGCCCATGGGTATTACTATAGTCTAGATTCAATTCGGCGCGAGAAGTCAAGAGCGACAAGGATTTCTCGTTGTTTGTGAGCAAGGCGATTGAAAGGACCCATGATGATTAATAGCGTAGAGGACCCAACGGTTGCCAATATTCTGTCGACCGATATGCTAAAAATCTATGACATTCCTCGTTACCAGCGCGAATACACTTGGAATCAGCGTGACTGGGCGAATCTCTATGACGATATCACCCAAACGACGCCGGCTACTTCCTGGGCTCGTTTATTGTCGTGAACGGGACTGTGAATTCCAAGATGGATACCATTCACTATGAAGTTATCGATGGCCAGCAACGTCTGACGACGCTCAGCCTTTTCCTTGCTGCTCTCTATGCTCGCATCATGGAACATAAGGATTCTATCGATGACGACATGATGTTGGACGATATCCGACCCCTGCGCAATCGTCTGATCTTGAAATCTGACAAGTCAATGACACGCGTTATTCCTCAGGTCCAGAATCATAACCTTGAGGATTACCGCTGGATCTTGAAGGAACATATCGGTCTAGATGCGGTTATGCAAAAGCCGAAGTTCCTTGGTCTGAGAAAGATGTCTAAGGCATACAACTATTTTTACGATCGACTGGGTGAGGATGTTGGGAGCAGAAACGGAATCGAGTGCGTTCGCTGCCTGCTTGATATCTGCAGGTTGGTGTGTTCGGCGGTCGTGGTTCAGATTACCGTCGATAGCCATGCTGATGCCTACACCTTGTTCGCGTCCCTTAACAACCGCGGTGTTCCCTTGAGCGCCGTCGACCTTATCAAGAACATGCTTCTCGGCAAGGTTGCCGGGGTGGATGACGGGCAGCTCGACTATTACTTTGAGCGCTGGCAGGAAGTACTCCACAATCTCGGCGATGACTACAAGACGCAGGAGCGCTTCTTCCGTCAGAACTACGATGCCTTCCGCCGGGAGGTGAACAAGCCATTTATCGGCGAATCTGGTTCCCAGCTTCCCCTCGGTTCCGTTGCCACGAGGTCCAACCTTCTGAAAATCTACGAGAAGCGGATGGAAGCCGATGACGGCGCCCTTAAGGTGTTGGACGAGCTGACCGAGAATTCCGCACTCTACTCGAAGATAATTGGGCTCGATCAAGAGAGCCCGGATTCCGAGCTTTCGCATCAGCTTTTGGAGCTTTCGAGAGCGCAGGGCGTCGCATCTTACCTGATGCTGCTGTTCCTTTTCAAGAAGCAGAACCAGTTGGAGCTAAAAGATGAAACCCTCGCGCTTCTTGTTAAGCTCCTCGTCTGCTTCTTTGTTCGACGCAACCTCACCGATACGCTCCCACACGTGACCTTGAGAGACTCTTCATCAGTATTTGCGAGAGCGTCGAAAGCGAGGGTCTCAAGGGCATTGCAGCCGCGGAGTACATCAAGAAGCGCCTCGTCGACGTGTCTGCCAGCGACGCTTCCTTCAGAGAATGTCTTGAGGGGCCGATTTACGACGTCAATCCCGATATGACGCGCTACATCCTTACTGTGATCGCATCTCCGAGCGTTACGAAAGAGATGAAGCCACTTTGGGAGCGATACGCCTCCGGAAACTACGTCTGGACAATCGAGCACATCTTCCCTCAGGGCAAGAACATTCCAGATGAATGGGTGAAGATGGTTGCGGACGGCGACATGTCTAAGGCGACTGAGGTGCAGGAGAAACAGGTCCACACGCTTGGTAATCTAACCATCACCGGGTATAACTCAAAGCTGAGCAACATGCCCTTTGTGACCAAGCGAGACCGCAAGGATGTTTACGGGGCGAATGTCGGATACCGCAACGGGTTGAACCTGAACGACGAGTTGATAAACACGGATACCTGGACTAGCGAGCAGATTCAGGAGCGCACAGACAGGCTCGTTGGACTCACTTTGAAGGCTTTTGACTTTGACGAGATTGAGTTCTAGTGACCGCCAGCCAATATCTTGGGGACATTCAGCCCAAACGATTTAATCTTGATTTGTAGCATCTAGACCGGTATTTCTCTTCAAGCTGTTACAGATTGAGATGTTAAGACGGGATGGCCGATAACATCTCGATCTGTAACACGAAGAGGCTGAAAACAGTTCTAGCTGTTACAGAATGAGACAGAAGTTGGGGTCACTGTGAAGTATCTCAATCTGTAACAGATAGGGGAGGAATAGCCCTCTTACTGTTACAGATTGAGATGAAAACGGTGAAGTCCCTGGTCTACTTGATCAAGCGAGGATATTCAGACATACGAGAGTGGAAAATCTCCTGCCTGGAGAATGAGCGTGGATAATCAGCCGCTTTGGGTCCAGTGGCACGCCAAAAGTGGGAGATTATCCACGCTCGATTTCAAACGGGAGATAATCCACACTCGTCCGTGCCGGAAAAGCTCGATCGCGACCTATGTAATAGTGCGAGAGGGTCGTTATCGAGGGTCGATGCTGTAGGCGTACTCCACCGTGCCAAAGTGTTCCCTTGGGAAATGTCACCAGCGTAGCGAAATCCACCGTCCTTCATATCTAAACTTAACAAAACCGCAGGTCAAAGGTATATAGATACGCCCGGCACCGTGTATCTAGAGGTTTTCGTTGACAGCCCCCAAGGTTGCATCGTATTATCTTTTTCGTTCGCGGGGGCGGCGGTCCAAAAGGCCAAAGAACCAGCGGATACTTGAACGATTGGGAGTTTGCCCGAGTGGTTAATGGGGACGGGCTGTAAACCCGTTGGCTCTGCCTACATAGGTTCGAATCCTATAGCTCCCACCGTCAAGTGCCTGTATAGCTCAGTCGGTAGAGCACTTCGTTGGTAACGAAGAGGTCACCAGTTCAAGTCTGGTTGCAGGCTCCATCCGGCGGTGTAGCTCAGTTGGTTAGAGCACACGGTTCATACCCGTGGCGTCACTGGTTCGAATCCAGTCACCGCTACCATAGGTAACACGGTGGCTTCTCAATAGTATGTTGAGAGGCCACTATGGTATAAAGGCAAAGTCCCGTCCGGGGACGACCTGTTAAGAGGAGGGCTTTATGGCCAAAGAGAAGTTTGAGCGCACTAAGCCGCATGTTAACATCGGCACCATTGGTCACGTCGACCACGGCAAGACCACGCTGACCGCCGCCATCACCAAGGTTCTCTCTGAGACCGAGGGCTGCAAGGCTGACTTCACTGCGTTCGAGAACATCGACAAGGCTCCCGAGGAGCGCGAGCGCGGCATTACGATCTCCGTCTCCCACGTTGAGTACGAGACTGCTGCCCGTCACTACGCTCACGTTGACTGCCCGGGCCACGCTACTACGTCAAGAACATGATCTCCGGCGCTGCTCAGATGGACGGCGCTATCCTGGTCATCGCCGCTACCGACGGCCCCATGGCTCAGACTCGCGAGCACATCCTGCTCGCCCGTCAGGTCGGCGTTCCCTACATCGTCGTCTTCCTGAACAAGTGCGACATGGTCGACGATGACGAGCTCATCGACCTCGTCGAGATGGAGACCCGTGAGCTCCTCTCCGAGTACGATTTCCCCGGCGACGATATCCCCGTCATCCGTGGTTCCGCTCTGGGCGTCTCGAGGCGACGCCAAGTGGATGGACGCCATTCGCGAGCTCATGAAGCCGTCGACGAGTACATCCCGACGCCTGCTCGTAACAACGACCTCCCGTTCCTGATGGCCGTTGAGGACGTTATGACCATCTCCGGCCGTGGTACCGTTGCTACCGGCCGTGTCGAGCGCGGTGAGCTCAAGCTCAACGAGCCCGTCGAGATCGTCGGCATCAAGGATACCCAGAACACCGTCGTTACCGGTATCGAGATGTTCCGTAAGTCCATGGACTTCTGCGAGGCTGGCGACAACGTCGGTCTGCTGCTCCGCGGCATCAAGCGCGAGGACATCGAGCGCGGCCAGGTTCTCTGCAAGCCCGGTTCGGTTACCCCGCACACCAAGTTCACCGGCGAGATCTACGTTCTGACCAAGGAGGAGGGCGGTCGTCACACCCCGTTCTTCGATGGTTATCGTCCTCAGTTCTACTTCCGTACCACCGACGTTACCGGTACGGTCAAGCTGCCCGAGGGCACCGAGATGGCTATGCCTGGTGACCACATCACCATCGAGGGCGACCTCATTCACCCGATCGCCATGGAGGAGGGCCTGCGCTTCGCTATCCGCGAGGGTGGCCACACCGTCGGTTCGGGCATCGTCTCCACGATCATTGAGTAAATTAGCTCTTTGATATAGCTGACTTAGAGAACCCGGCACTTATAGGGTGCCGGGTTCTTTTCTACGCGGGGCTTGTTCCCTGCCGATTGCGCTTCGCTCGCTCTTAAGCCGAGCGTGAGGGATCGATTAGATCTCGCTGGCTTCATTGATGTGTTCCAAATATGAATGGATCCAGCGAGAACCAATTGATTCGAGGTTTTCATTGACAGCACTTACGTAGAGCTGATAAAGTACCAACTCGTGCCCGTACGGGGCGGAAATGAAAGGTTCAGGATAAATGCGTACTCTAGTTACTCTTGCGTGCACTGAGTGCAAGCGCCGCAACTATACGACCACCAAGAATAAGTCGAACATGCCTGATCGTATGGAGATCAAGAAGTATTGCCCCTGGTGCCGTCACCACACGCTGCACAAAGAGACTCGCTAGTCTCTAGTCACATACGCCAGTAGTTCAATTGGTAGAGCATCGGTCTCCAAAACCGAGTGTTGAGGGTTCGAGTCCTTCCTGGCGTGCCAGTCATTATTCCGTAAGCTCCCAATTGGGGGCTTAGGTTTACTCATGTATAAGCGCATTGCGCGGAGGTAACCCAAATGGCCAACAAGAAGAACAAGAAGAAGGCTCAGCAGCCGGCACCTGCCAACAACGCTGCCGCCAACTCCAAGGTTGAGGCCAAGAAGGCCGTTGCCAAGAAGAACGAGAAGGCTGCGAAGTCCAAGAAGAATGAGAAGCCTGGTTTCTTCGCCCGCACCAAGAAGTATTTCGCTTCGGTGAAGTCCGAGATGAAGCGTGTCACGTGGCCCGATAAGAAGGAGCTCGTGAACTACTCGGTCGTCGTTTGCGCTTCTCTGATCGTCGTCGGCGTCGTCATCGCTCTGCTCGATGCTGGCTTTGGCGAGGCTCTTGCTCTGTTCTCTGGATTGAGGGGCTAAACCATGTCTAAGCGTTGGTACGTCGTTCACACTTACTCTGGATACGAGAACCGCGTTAAGTCCGATCTCGAGCATCGCATCGAGACTATGGGCATGCAGGACCGTATCTTTGATATCGAGATTCCTATGGAGCGCGTCACCGAGATTAAAGAGGGTGGCAAGCGCGAGACCAAGGATTCCAAGATTTTCCCGGGTTATGTCCTGGTTCGCATGGAGATGGATGACGATGCTTGGACGTGTGTTCGCAACACGCCCGGCGTCACCGGTTTCCTGGGCGGCAATGGTAAGCCCGCTCCGCTTTCCCGCGACGAGTACAATAAGATGACTCGTCGTCCCGGTAAGGGCGATTCGCCCAAGCGTACGTCGGTTGATATTGAGGTCGGTACGTCCGTCCGCGTCACCGATGGCCCGCTTACCGACTTTGATGGCAAGGTCTCCGAGGTTAACACCGAGGCAGGCAAGCTCAAGGTCACGCTGATGATCTTTGGCCGCGAGACGCCGGTCGAGCTCGACTTTAACCAGGTCGCCGTCATCGCTTAAGTTTTCGTCCGTTCGCGCGAGCGTGCTTCTTCTGTGACTGCTCATCTCAGGAGTGCTTCTAACACGTGCGTGCTTACGATATAGCAAGTACTTCACACTCGTGATTCGAAAGGAATGACCATGGCTGAGAAGAAGGTTGCCAACGTCATTAAGCTCCAGATTCCTGCTGGTGCAGCTAACCCCGCTCCTCCCGTCGGCCCCGCCCTGGGCGCAGCTGGCGTGAACATCATGCAGTTCTGCCAGGCCTTTAACGCCGAGACGCAGGACAAGAAGGGCGACATCATCCCCGTTGAGATCACTGTCTTCGAGGATAAGTCCTTCTCCTTCATCACCAAGACCCCGCCGGCGGCTCACCTCATCAAGAAGGAGCTGAACCTCAAGTCTGGTTCCGCTAAGCCCCAGGCCGACAAGGTTGGTCAGCTCTCCCAGGAGCAGCTCACCAAGATCGCCGAGATCAAGATGCCGGACCTCAATGCCAACGACATTGACGCCGCCAAGAAGATCATCGCCGGTACCGCCCGTTCCATGGGCGTCACCATCGCTGAGTAGCGATTTCTTTTGGTAACGACGGGTGCTCCAACCGGGGCGCCCGTTAAATGTGTGCAATAGGGCACACGATACGATGTGGGAGGGCTCGCGCCCGTTTAACCACAGGAGGTAATGCACATGGCTAAGCATGGTAAGAGCTATAACGCCGCTGCGAGAAGATCGACCGCGCCACGCTCTACACCCCCTTCAGGCTGCCAAGCTCATCAAGGAGCTCGACACCGCCAAGTTCGACGAGACCGTCGAGGCCCACTTCCGTCTGGGCGTCGATACTCGTAAGGCCGACCAGAACATCCGCGGCTCCATCTCCCTGCCCCACGCACCGGCAAGACCATTCGTGTTGCCGTCTTCGCCGAGGGCGAGAAGGCCCGCGAGGCCGAGGCTGCCGGCGCCGACATCATCGGTTCCGACGAGCTCGTCGCCCAGATCCAGAAGGGCGAGATCAACTTCGACGCCGCTATCGCTACGCCGAACATGATGGCCAAGGTTGGCCGCATCGGTAAGATCCTTGGTCCCCGTGGCCTCATGCCGAACCCTAAGCTTGGCACCGTGACCATGGACGTCGCCAAGATGGTCTCCGAGCTCAAGGCCGGTCGCGTTGAGTATCGCGCCGACCGCTACGGCATCTGCCACGTGCCCCTGGGCAAGAAGTCCTTCTCCGAGCAGCAGCTCGTCGAGAACTACGCTGCCTGTACACCGAGATCCTGCGCGTCAAGCCTCTTCTGCTAAGGGCAAGTACGTTAAGTCCATCTCCGTGTCTTCCACCATGGGCCCTGGCATCAAGGTCGATCCCGCTATCCAGCGCGACTTCCTGGCTGAGTAACTTTTAGTTACTGCCTGAGCAAAGCAAGCATTGCTAAAGAAACCCGGTTCTGTCTCGTGCAGGACCGGGTTTCTTGCTATCGCGTTAAAACCACCTTAAAGGGGACAGTGCCCCCTTTAAGGTGGTTACCAGGGTGTTCTAGCGGTTGAGGACTCGATAGCCTCGTGGCGCTTGAGTTCGCGACGCATGGTTTGCGAATTGAGCCAGGCTGCCTGCCAGCCACGGATGGGGTAGCGCGCTTCGTCCAGCTCAAACTGCGTATAGCCGCAGGCGTTGATGATCGTTGCCCCGCATGCGTGCTGACGCTCACGTTGAAGTCGCGACCATAGCATTGGTGCACATGCCCGTGCACCATGTAGTCGGGATTCCAGGACTCGAGCGCTGTGTTAAAGCATTTAAATCCTCGATGTGGCAGATCATCCAGATCGCCCATGCCGGCGGCGGGCGCATGGGTCAGCAGGATGTCGCAGCCGCCGACCATCCTCACTTTGCGTGACAGCTTGCGCACGCGCTTGGCCATCTCGCGCTCGGTGTACATGTTGGCGCCATCTCGGTAGCGCATGGAGCCGCCAAGCCCCGCAATGCGGACGCCGCGATACACGTAAACGGAGTCTTCGACACAGATACAGCCGCCCGGTGCATGACGCGCGTAGCGGTCATCGTGATTGCCGCGCACATAGATGAGCGGTCTGTTGATGACCGTAACCAAAAACTCAAGATAGTCCGGGTCCAGATCGCCAGCGGACAAAATCAGGTCGACACCCTCAAAGCGTTCCTTACGAAAGCACTCCCAAAGGCATCGTTCTTCGGTATCGGCTATGGCAAGGATTTTCATAGGGCGTGGACCTTCGGCTCATTGTTGGGCTGCGGAATGGTGCCCACCACGTTGTCGGCCAGCCAGTCCATCTCGACGATTTGCGTGCTCGGAAGCGGAGGAAAGCCCTCGATCTGCACCACGCCGTCTTGGCTATGGAGCTCGCCGCCAAATGGATTGATGGACCCTCGACGATGCCATTGCGGAGGAGCTGAACAAGCTTGCGCGTCTGATAAGGCAGGCCCGGAGCGTAGCGAATGTCGATAACGCCCGAGCTCATGCCGTACCAGTAGTTGACGGCGCGAACCTGGCTGTCGTCACTGGTCTCATCCAGGTGCCATGCAACAGGCTTCTCACGATAAGCTCGTAGTATCGGCCCCAGTTCCATACCGGCATGGCAATGCCGGTAACCTTGCCATCGACCAGGCGGTGAAGTCCGTAGGCCGTGGGGTCTTCGAGCGACTTTGACATGTCGGCGCCGGTCATGACGCTTACACCTTCGCGGCACATGGCCTCGGCAAGGCCACCGGCGGGCACATCGCCCCAGGTCAGGATAATTTGCGCACGGGGGTCGAGCAGCGAGGCTCCAATCGCAAAGGCGTTGATCTCGCTGAGTGCGCCCGAGGCGAAGACCGACGCGTGGTAACCGATGCGGTGGTTGTCTGCCATGCTGGCGGCAAGGGCGCCCAGGAGAAACTTGGCCTCGTACATCTTGCCAAAGTACGAACGGACGCTTTGGTGGGGAAGGCCGATAGAGCAGTTGAGGAATCGAACCCGGGGATACTCAACGGCAGCCCTGAGTGTGTATTCCATCAGGCGGTGCGAGGTCGAGAAGATGACGCTTGCTCCATGTTTGACAGCCGTTTCCACGGCGGCATAGAACACGTCCGGATCGTGACAGTCTTCGAACGCCTCGGTGCGCACGATACCGTCAAAGTGCTCATCGAGATACTGACGCCCTTGGTCGTGCAGGCTGTCCCAGCTCGACGTCGCACAGGGGAACTCATGGATAAAGGCGATGCGCAGGGGGTTGGCCGCCGAATAGACGGTCTTGCCCATAAAGAAGTTGAGCACGCCGGAGGTGGACTTGGCGGACGTCTCCTCCTCGTCGACGCTCGGTGCTTCGACGAGATCGACCTTGTCCTCGTCATTTTTGCCGGCAATAACCAGCTCGCGCCAAATCTTGCACAGGCGGTTTACGACGATATCCGTCGGCGTATCCAGCAGGCGGTCCTGGTTGTACACATTGAGGTAGACGAGCATGGCGTCGGCGGGCGTAATGTCCAGGTGGTCGCCGCCTGCGCGAAGGTAGGCGCGCTTAAAGAGGAGGAAGGTGTGACGCAGGTAGTCGACCTTTTTCTGCGGCCATTTTTCGATAAGGTCCTGACCGAGCATCTTGGCGAGCGTCTCGTAGCTTCCCTCGCGCGAGAACTCGATCTCGTATAGGGGACAGACGCGCCAAAACGCGCAGAACTCACCGTACAGGCGGCTTTCGACGGAATCCCATGTGCCGGGGTAGAGACGGGTGACCTTGGCCGAAACCGTCGGGGCGTCCAGGAATTTGAGGACACTGACGCGTTTGTTGCCTCTTGGACGTAAAACCGATGCATGAACTCGGTGACGATGATGGGGTCGCGATAGCCCTCGGTCACCTGGATGTCGTAGAGGTTGGACCACTTGCGGGCGAACTCGGTGCTAAATGGCAACAGGGGCATAAAGTTGCACGAAAAGGCAGACTGACGACCCTTGGTAACCGTACCGACGACCATTTCGAGTGGAATGTCTCTCAGGCCGACATTCTCTCGCTGGCCTAAGGGGAGCTGGGCAACCAAGCTATCGAGGTCCGTGAGATACGGATGCTCGCTTTGACTAATGGCGCGTCGACGTCCTTGCTCGCCGCGCTTGCGTGCTTGACGATAGGCCTCTTCCATAGTTTTGCTCCCTTAGTCGTTTAAACAACTATATGAACCATGGTATCACGAATGAAAACCACCACAAAGGTGCCTGTCCCCTTTGTGGTGGTTTAGGCGATGATGGGGGCGATGGCGCGGATGCAGGCGTCGGCCGCCGTAAAGGTGGTGCTGTCGTCGCTGACGATAAAGATGATTTTGCCCTTAATGCCAAAGTCGCCGATCTCGCTAAAGAGCACGTAGGGTTCCTTGTCAAAGCCTGAGATGGGTGAGACGGCCGTTTTGGTGGCGCTGACGAGCTCGTCTGCTAGCACATCGAGCGATGCCCATTTGGAGGGGTCTTTGACCGCGACGGGGACGGCCACGCGCCCAAAGGGCATCAAATGCACGAGTGTGTTCTTGGAAATGTTGGAGTTGGGGACGATGACGGTCTGCCCGCAGGCATCTTCGATGGTCGTGTGGCGCCAAGTGATGTCCTGGACCACGCCCGACACGCCGCCGACCTCGATATTGTCGCCGGGCTTGATAATGCCCATAAAGGTCACCTGCATGCCGCCGATAAGGTTTGATAGCGTGTCCTGAAAGCCGAGCGAGATGGCGATGCCGCCGACGCCAAGAGCGGCGACGAGCGCGTTTGCGTTAATGCCAAAGCAGTTGTCGAGGATAAAGCTGCCGCCGATCACCCAGATGACGGCGCGCGCGATATTGATGAAGATACTCGATGCCGGAAGCGGGTTATCGTCGCGGTTGAGTAGGTGACGCAGAGTCTTGGATGCGACCTTGGCGGCGACGGCGGTGCCTATCGCCAAGATGACGGCCAGATGATGTTGTGGACCCACCGTTGCTCAAAGAAATGAAGAATCGGCTCAAACAATTCCATGTAGGGAAAACCTCCTAATGATCATTCAACCATGATACCCACCAAAAAGCCCGTCCGATCACATCGGACGGGCTTCTGTGCTCGATATAAGGTTTGCACGGAGGGGCTGCAAGGCCCGGCGGTGTAGCTTAGCGGCGGCGCATCCAGATAATGCCGAGCATGATGACGATGATGCCGCCGATGAGGCATGCGCCGACCACGGCCGGCGTGCGGTCTCCCGTTGCGACAAGCTTGCCGGTTGTCTTCTTGGCGCTGGTTTTCGTGGTCGTAGTAGTCGTGCCGGGCTTGGGCGAAGGCTTAGGCGTTGGATTCGGATTGGGCGTGGGGTCCACGGCTGCGGAGCTGAAGCTGATGGTGCCGGCGAGCCCGGCCATCTTGTTCTCCCAGTCGCTCTTCCCGATCAGCGCTCTGATCGCCGCCTCGCATGTGCCCACTCGGTGCGCTTGGTGGCATTTGCGAAAGTGGGAAAGTCGGTCGTGTTGGTAATGATGTAGTTGTTGGTGGCGACGGTGTAGTTCTTGGCGGGATCGAGCGTGCTGCCATCCTTGGTGAGCGTGGCGCTCACAATGCGCTTGCCTTCGGGCTGCGTCCAATCAATCGTCACGTTAATGCCGCCAAAGGAGAGAACGCTGCCAGAGTCATCGCGCCACTTGTACTTGTCTTGCGCCTCCTGCTCGGTGTGGCCGGCTGCCACATAGGCTTGCTGAAGCTCGTAGCTGTCGTTGCAATCGTCGCTGATCTGCAGTGAGTGCTCAAGCGCTGCGAGGAAGTTTGCGCCGGTCATGCCCCAGGTCTCCACGGTGTTGCCATAGGGCGAGATGGCGACGACGTTGCCGGCGGTCACATCGCCCGCCGCGATGCCGCCGCGGATGCCGCCCGCGTTTTCGATGGCGAGGTCTGCCCCCGTCAGAGCAAGATAGGAGCCGCAGATAACATGCCCGATGGTCTGGGCTTTGGTGGCGTCGCCCGCTTTACTGGGGCGCAGATCGGTGGTGCGCACCATCTCCCAGCCATGCGTACCCGCGGCGTCCTCGCCGTAGAAATAGTTGGTGGAGGATGTGCCGAGCACCTTGTTCGATTCGCTTTCAAAGGCATCGTCGAGTGGCTTGATTTTGTTGTTGCGAACCTCGTCAAGGATGTTCTGGTTGTTAGAGTCTGCCAAAAGGTCGTCGACGTCCCTGGCGGTGTAGAGCTTCTCGTCGCTGTCGCCTGCGGAGACCGTCACCATGTCGTCGTTGGTGGTTTCGGTACCCCTGGTGTCGTACTCATAGGGAATGGAAAGCAGACCAACCTCGCAAAGGCGCTGCCTGCCTCGACGACGCGGACCGGCTTGCCGTCGGCCCCCGTCACGTTTTCGTCTAAGTTGATGTGCTCGTGGCCCGCGACCAGTGTATCGATCCCAACGAGCTTTGCGGCAAAGGTCTTGGCGTTGAGCGTGTGCGCGATGCAGACGATAACGTTGCAGCCCTCATCCTCGCGCAGTCGCTTGGCCTCGGCATTGATGGCGTCCGCCGCACCCGAGAACGACGTGCCCGCGACCAGGTCCGCGCGTAGCGAGGAGCCCAGCGACTCATCCATGGCTCCGACGACGCCGACCTTAATCTTGTAGTTAAACGTGGGGCTGCCCTCGCCGTCCTTCCAAGTGCGATTGAGCGTCTTGGTGATGCTCGAGCTCCATACGCCGTTCGAGGACGTTGCATTCGCGCAGAGCATGGCGAAAGGTGTACTGGTGGCACCATTGCCGGCCATCGTGCGAAGCTTGTCCGCGCCGTAGCTCCAGTCATGGTTGCCGGTGTGGTCGCGTCGTAGCCGTTTGCGTAGAAGGTGTTCATGAGTTCGGCGATGCTCTTGCCCTCGCTCATGGTGGCAAAGGACTGCCCGTGGAAGGTGTCGCCTGCATCGAGCAGAAAGTCGGGGGCGTTGCTTTGAGCGCTATAGAGAACCGCCAGCCCGTCAAAGCCAATGGTGCCCGTGCCCTTGCTTGCGTTGTAGCTGTACTTGTAGCTGCCGTGGATGTCGTTGGTGTGCATGACGGTTACGGCGCCGTCAATAGCGGCGGGCAGGTTCCCCGCGAAAGCGAGGCTTGGGATGCCTGTGAGCGCGCCGGCAAACAACGCGGCAGCTAACGCAAGGCGGGGGAGCCTTTTCATGGCTGTCTCCTTACTCTTTAATAAAAACCACCACAAAGGTGCCTGTCCCCTTTGTGGTGGTTTTCTAGGTCGTTAGCTCAGCAGCATGCGGTCGTTGGCGAGCTCGCGCCCGAGACCTCCTCGAACTTCTGCAGCAGGTCGGCAACGGTGAGCGACTTTTTTTCGTCGCCTGCCACGTCGTAGATCACGTGACCCTCGTGCATCATGATCAGACGATTGCCCAGACGGATGGCGTCGTTCATGTTATGCGTGACCATGAGCGTGGTCAGGTGATACTCGTCGACGATTTCCTCGGTCAGATTGAGCACCTTAGAGGCCGTCTTGGGGTCGAGCGCCGCGGTGTGCTCGTCGAGCAGCAGCAGGCGTGGCTTGGTGAGCGTGGCCATGAGCAGGGTGAGTGCCTGGCGCTGGCCGCCCGAAAGCAGGCCGACCTTGGCGTTGAGGCGCGTGTCCAGACCGAGGTCCAAGCGCTTGAGCAGTTCAACGTACTCGTCCTTCTCGGCCTTGGTGACGCCCCACGAAAGACCGCGACGCTGGCCGCGGCGCTTGGCGAGTGCCAGGTTCTCGGCAATCTGCATGTCGGCTGCGGTGCCGCGCATGGGGTCCTGGAACACACGGCCCAGGTACTTGGCACGCTGCGACTCGCTCAGGCGCGAGATGTCGGTGCCGTCGAGCTCGATAACGCCCGAATCGAGCGGATACACGCCGGCGATCATATTGAGCAGCGTGGACTTGCCGGCGCCGTTGCCGCCGATCACGGTTACAAAGTCGCCGTCGTTAAGGGTGAGGTCGACGCCGGTGAGCGCGCGCTTCTCGGTGACGGTGCCCTTGTTAAAGGTCTTCTTGACGTGTGAGAGCTTAAGCATCTGCCTCATCCCCCTTCGTGTAGGAGCTGCGGAGCTATAGCGCTCCCAAACCACGGGCATGCACAGGCCACGGCGACGATCACAGCGGAGAGCAGCTTCATGTCGTTGGCGTCCATGCCCAGCTGCAGCACGATGGCGCGGATGAGGAAGTAGACCACGGAGCCAAAGACGGCGGAGGCCAGGCGAACGCTAAACTGCGTGAGGCCGCCGGGCAGCAGGCGGCCGAGCACCTCGCCGATAACAATGGCGGCAAGACCGATAACGATGGCACCGGTGCCCATGCCAATGTCGGCATACTTTTGGCTCTGGCAGATGAGCGCGCCCGAAAGGCCGATGAGGGCGTTGGAGAGCACGAGGGCGATCATCTTGGTGGAGTTGGTGTTGACGCCCAGAGCGCGGATCATGTACTCGTTGTTGCCGGTGGCGCGCAGCGCCGAGCCGATCTCGGTGCCAAAGAACCAATACAGGATGGCGACGATAGCCACAGCGAGCAAGATGCCCAGGATGATGGCGACGGTGGACTGCGGCAGGCCCGTCATGTTGCTGACAGACGAGAAGATGGTGCCCTTGGCAAGGATGGGCGTATTGGATTTGCCCATGATGCGCAGGTTGATGGACCACAGGCTGATCTGCGTCAGGATTCCGGCGAGGATCGCGGGAATCTCAAAGACGGTGGTCAAAATGCCCGTGACGGCGCCCGCGATGGCACCGGCACACATGCCGGCCAAAACAGCGAGCAGCGGGTCGACGTTGTTATTGACGATGAGTACGGCGCAGACGCAGCCGCCGAGGGCAAAGCTGCCGTCGCAGGTCATATCGGGGATGTCGAGCAGGCGGAACGTGATAAACACGCCAAGCACCATAATGCCCCAGAGGACGCCCTGCGAAACGGCGCCCTGCAATGCAATAAGCATGCTTCATACCTCCTAGGATAGGGTGGACACGTGAGTCACCATGATAGCGGTAACAATGCATAAAAGAGCTGCGGCCGGATGTTTTGTCTCATCCGTAACAAGCAGGGCGAACGCCGGTCTTTGGCGTTCGCCCCTGTGGCTCAGATATTGAATAACGCAGCTATGGCGCGAGTGCGGGTCCTAGACGCGTTACCGCGCATGGCGCTACTCGTCCAGAGCGGAAAGGTCGATGCCCAGCGCCTCGGCCATCTCGTCGTTCTTGACGACGACCAGGTCCTTGCTCGAGAGGTGCTTGATCGGCATATCCTCGGGCTTGGCCTCGCCCTTCAAGATTTTGACGGCCATCTCGCCCGCGGCGTAGCCAGGTCCTCGTAGTTGATGGAGAGGGTAAACAGACCGCCGGCCTTGCACATGCCCTTCTCGCCGGTTACGAAGGGGAGCTTATTCTCCTTGCAGATCTGGCCGACCTGCGAAGCGCCCGCGGCGATGGTGTTATCGGTGGGGGAGTACAGCGCGTCGACCTTGCCCACGGCAGATTCGACGACGGACTGGATCTCGTTGGAGCTCGAGACGGTGAAGTCGGTGTACTCCAGGCCCAGCTTGTCGAGCTCCTTCCTGGCTGCCTTGATCTGGACGTCAGAGTTGGACTCGGCGGTGCAGTAGAGCAGGCCGACCTTCTTAACGTCGGGCAGGACCTTCTGCATCATCTCGAGCTGCTCGGCGACCGGGGTGAGGTCGGAAGCGCCCGTGACGTTGGTGCCGGGCTTGTCGTTGTCCTGGACCAGGCCGGAGGCGGCGTAGTCGGTGATGGCGCAGCCAACGATGGGGATATCGGCCGTAGCGCCGGCGGCAGCCTGCGCGGCGGGCGTAGCGATGGCATAGATCAGGTTGACGCCGTCGCCTACGAACTTGTCGGCAATGGACTTACACGTGGACTGGTCATTCTGGGCGTTCTTCTGGTCGATTTTGACCTTAAGGCCGCTCTTCTTGATAGCCTTGACGAAGCCGTCGTTGGCGGCGTCGAGTGCGGAGTGCTCGGTGAGCTGCAGAATGCCGACGGTGTAGTCGGAACCGGCGGCAGCAGAGCCGGAACCAGAGTTGCCGCCGCATCCGGCGAGCGGAGCGAGCGCGAGCAGGCCAGCGGAGACCAGAAGGCTCCTGCGGCTGATGGTGATGTCCTTCATATCGTTACCCCCAGTATAGAAATGGCTGGAAATACTGCACTCAAACAAAGTGCAAGTGGAACTATAGTAGCGCGGATGTCCATTTTTACAATAACCTGGCAGGTTTTTTAATACAGAACCGGATGGGCGGTACGGGTAGTCGAATGGACGGCGGAGGTTCTTATGCGGCAGAGGCGTCGTCCTCCTCGTCGAGGCGGCGAAGAGCTTCTTGCCGTCGAGGAGACGCGTGGTGACGTTTCTCATGCGGCCGATCTCTACGGTACGCAGCGTGTCATCGGCGCCTCGGGCGTCATAGACCGTTCCCAGCAAATACGAGATGCCGTCTCGTTGCTTGATGGCAAAGGGGCGGAGTGTCATCCGTGCTACTTCAGTTTCGCCACGTGTCGTGACGCTCGAAATATCAAAACTCACCGTGGTTCCGTGGTCGATGGCCTGCTCGATGAGCTCGCAGGTGTCGATGCGCTTGACGGGCGTGCGCATGGCTTGGTGGATTTGCCACCGGCGCTTGGAGCAGGCTCGGGTGCATCGAGGTAGCCGCGAACGTCGGCACTCGCCATGGCGACCAAGTGCTGAGCCATGCTTTTTCGAATGGCAATGGGCGTAGAGCGGTTGCGCATGACCATGCCGTGGAGCCGGATGATCTCTTCGTCGGTGAGCGGACGGGTCAAGAGCCGATACCCCACGCCGCGTTTGTACTCAATTTCGTATCCGGCATGGCGAAGCGCGGAGATGGCGGTGTAGATGCTGCGCCGCGCCGCCGAGATGGGCATGCGGGCGGGGTCGTCGGGATGGGCGAGGCGCCGGATCAGCTCATCGGAAAGCATGGCCTTGTCTTCGCCGGTGTTTTCGCTCAAGAGCTGCAGGATGCGAACGGCGCGATAGGCTGCCATCGAGGCGGCGCCTCTCGTCGTGGTGTCGTAGGTTTCAACAGCGGCTTCGGTCATCGTGCCCACGTCCTTTCCGTTTTGGGTGGCGACGGTATGGAGCTAGGACGCGGGGCTTTCCCAGGGGCGCAGGCGCTCTGGGCGGTCGGTAGTCGTCGGCAAACGGCGGGTCGAGTTTTCAACAGCCCTGCTCAACTGACCAAAAACTTGCCAAAAGCTTGACGGATGCTGTTGAAAAAAGCGTCTCTCGACCGATGTCGAGAGACGCTTGTGCGATGAGCGTTTGCGTGTGGCGACGCGAGCTAGCGTCCGACGATTAGAAGTCGGCGTTGCCCACGGTGCGCGGGTGCGGCAGGACGTCGCGGATGTTGCCCACGCCGGTGAGGTACATCACCAAGCGCTCGAAGCCCAGACCGTAGCCGGCGTGCTTGCAGGAACCGTAGCGGCGCAGGTCAAGGTAGTACTTGTACTGCTCGGGATTCATGCCCAGGTCCTTGATGCGGGCCTCGAGCAGATCCAGGCGCTCCTCGCGCTGGGAGCCACCGATGATCTCGCCGATGCCCGGCACCAGGCAGTCGGCGGCGGCGACGGTCTTACCGTCGTCGTTCATGCGCATGTAGAAGGCCTTGATCTCTGCCGGGTAGTCGGTCACGAAGGTCGGGCGCTTAAAGTGCTCCTCGGTCAGGAAACGCTCGTGCTCGGTTTGCAGGTCGATGCCCCAGCTCACGGGGTAGTCAAACTTGTGGCCGGCGGCGACGGCCTGCTCCAGGATTTCGACGGCCTCGGTATAGGTGACGCGGGCAAAGTCGGAGTTGGCGACATGGTCCAGGCGCTCGATCAGGCCCTTGTCCACAAACTTGTTGAGCATGTTGAGCTCGTCGGGACAGGTGGCCATAACGTCCTTAAGGACGTACTTGAGCATGGCCTCGGCGTTATCCATGTAGTCGTTCAGATCGGCAAAGGCCATCTCGGGCTCGATCATCCAAAACTCGGCGGCATGGCGCGTGGTGTTGGAGTTCTCGGCGCGGAAGGTGGGGCCAAAGGTGTACACGTCGCCAAAGGCCATGGCAAAGTTCTCGGCATTGAGCTGACCGGACACGGTGAGGCTCGCGTGCTTGCCAAAGAAGTCCTGGCTCCAGTCGACCTCGCCGGACTCGGTGAGGGGCGGATTTTTGGGGTCGAGCGTGGTCACGCGGAACATCTCGCCGGCGCCTCGCAGTCACTCGTGGTGATGATAGGGGTGTTGACGTAGACAAAGCCCTGCTCCTGGAAGAAGCGGTGGATGGCGGCAGCCGCGACAGAGCGGATGCGGAACACGGCGCGGAACAGGTTGGTGCGCGGGCGCAGGTGCTGCTGGGTGCGCAGGAACTCGACGGTTGCACGCTTCTTCTGCAGCGGGTAATCCGGGGCGCTCGTGCCCTCGACCTCGATGGAAGTGGCAGAAAGCTCGAAAGGCTGGGGCGCATCGGGGGTCAGCTTGACGGTGCCGGTGCAAATGAGTGCGGCCGAGACGTTTTGATGGGCGATCTCGTCGTAGTTGTCGAGCGCCTCGCGGTTCATGACGACCTGCAGGTCGCGGAAGCAGCTGCCGTCGTTGAGCGTAACAAAGCCAAAGTTCTTCATGTCGCGGATGGACTTGACCCAGCCGGCGACGGTGACAGTCTGGCCGTCGAGCGACTCAGCATCGGCGTAGAGCTGCGCGATTTTGGTGCGGTTCACGTATCCTCCCATAACGGTTGAATGATAGTTATCCATACAGTTCGATATTCTAGCAGCTCGGCTCATTTGGGCTATACAGATAAGGCATTGGCGGATGGTTTTTCAAACGAAAAGCGCCCGAGGCCAAATGGTCGCGGCGCTTGACGAGGTGCCTTTTGGCTGTGTGGCGCGGGGCCTGACTACTTGGTCTTGGCCACCAGCAGCGGGTCGCCCAGCTTGACGAGCGGGTTGCCGCCGATAAGCGTTCCAGACTCGCCGACATGGTCGATGCTCTTAAGGCGATCGAGCTCGGAGACGATGACGGTCACGATGTCCTCGTGACCAGCGGCCTTAATGGCCTCGCGGTCGAAGCTGATGAGCGGCTGGCCTGCCTTGACCACATCGCCCATCTCGACAAAGCGGGCAAAACCCTTGCCGTTCATTTCCACGGTGCCCAGGCCGACATGGATGAACACGCGAAGACCGTCCTCGGTGATCATGCCAATGGAGTGGTTGGTGACGGTGGTGGCGCCGATGCGGCCGTTGGCGGGCGCATAGATGGTGCCGGTAATGGGCTCGATGCCATAGCCCTGGCCAAGCATGCCCGAGGCGATCGTCTCGTCGGGGACCTCGTTCAGGTTGACGAGCACGCCGTTGACGGGGGCATAGATGACGCCTTCGCGGGTGGCGAAGCTTGCTGCGGGCGGAACGGACGCCTCGCCCGTCGAGGTGAAGGTGGACTTAAGCGAATCGAGCAGACCCATAGTTGCCTCCAACTTAAATAGGCGCATATCGCGCGTTTGGTTTGCCGGAAACGTTTCATATGTGTTTCGCGGCTTGGTCAACGTCCCCTATTCTACGCTGCTCAGCGATACCTCTGAGCTGGGATTATGTGATATATCAGTTGAAGGGAAACTAATTGCTGGAGTGTTTCTGCGCCACGGGTTCAAGTGGGGTACGCTTGAAGGCGAAAAACAAGGGCGCGTAATTTGCGCGAAGGGAGCACATATGATTGCCGAGAGCCATGCACTGTGGGGCGAGGAGCCGACCGAGGAATATCCGGCGACGTTTACGTATTTGGGTGCCGAGCCGCTCCCCGATAAACCGAATGGCCGCCGCCCCGCGGTGATCATCTGCGGCGGAGGCGGGTTTACACATATCGCTCCGCACGAGCAGGACCCGGTGGCGTTTGCATTTTTGGACCGCGGCTACCAGGCCTTTGTGCTCGACTATGTGACGAGTGGCACGGGTGACGTGAGCTTTCCGCACCCCCAGGCAGATCTTGCCAAGATGGTCGCCACGGTTCGTGCGAATGCCGACGAGTGGCATGTCGATCCCAAGCGCGTGTGCGTCGTGGGCTTCTCGCAGGCGGTATGATCTGCGCCTCGCTGGCAACGCAATGGAAGACTGGTCCTTCGCGGGCCTGGCAGGGGCGCGTCCGGACGACATTCGTCCCGATGCCGTGGTGCTGGGCTATCCGCTGCTCGACCTTGCCTATGTGCGCGACATACAGACGCGCGATCCGCGCATTGACTTGCGCGTGCCCAAGACGGGCGGCAAGACGGGGCGCGACCTGCTCAACGACTACCTATCGATGGTGACGGGTGGCGAGGCAACTGACGAGCACCTGGCCGATATCTGCCCCACCACACATGTTTCGCGCCAGATGCCGCCGACCTTTGTGTGGGGCGTGTCCGACGACAAGACGGCGCCGATCGCGCAGGTCTATCCGTTTGCCCAACGCATGGCGGAGGAGGGCGTCGCTTGCGAGATGCACGTCTTTGACCAGGGCGGTCACGGCCTTTCGCTCGGCAACGCCAACACCGCGGTCGACAACGAGGACAAGCAGGTGGCAGTCCGTCCCTGGATCCGCCTAGCCTTCCGCTTCCTGGAGCGCCACGGTTTCTAGTTACGCGGTTTTACCAAACGCCGTAACCACTTGACGCTGCAAGCCCGCCAGAGCGGCAATCTGTCGATTGAACATCGGTGTGTGTTCGCGCTATCATGCGTGGTTAAATGGTTAGCCATGCAAACGGTTAGCCAAGATAAACAAAATGCAACGCCCTGTGGGCGCCGGGGGAGGAACGCGGACGTGAGACTCGATACACTCGAGATTGGAAAGGATGCCGTTGTCGCATCGGTGGCATCGGACGATCAGGCACTCCGACAGCATATTTTGGACATGGGCCTAACGCCGGGCACCGAAGTCACCATGATGAAGTACGCCCTATGCGACCCGCTCGAGATTCGCCTGCGTGGCTACGAGTTGACGCTGCGCAAGGACGATGCCGCTCGCATCGAGCTCGTGGGCATTCACGACACCGATACGGGTCCGCGCGCTAACGCTGCAATCGGCACGACGGAGCATCCGGCCCTGGGCGAGGGGACGTATTCGCCCCGCGCGGCAAAGACGGCCGTGCCCGAGGGCGCACCGCTGCATTTTGCCCTCGCCGGCAACCAAAACTGCGGCAAGACCACGCTGTTCAACCAGCTGACGGGCTCCAACCAGCATGTCGGTAACTTTCCTGGCGTGACGGTCGACCGCAAAGATGGCACCATCCGCAACCACCCCGAGGCAAGCGTTACCGACCTGCCCGGCATTTATTCTCTGTCGCCGTACACGGGCGAGGAGATCGTAAGCCGCCAGTTTATCCTGGATGAGCACCCCGACGCCATCATCGATATCATCGACGCCACCAACATCGAGCGTAACCTTTACCTGACGCTGCAGCTTATGGAGCTCGATCGACCCATGGTCATCGCGCTCAACATGATGGACGAGGTGACGGCCAACGGCGGCGCCGTGGACGTCAACCTGCTCGAGAGCCTGCTGGGCGTGCCTGTTGTTCCCATTAGTGCTGCCCGCAACGAGGGTATTGGCGAGTTGGTGGATCATGCCTTGCACGTGGCGCGGTTCCGCGAGCGTCCCGGTCGCCTGGACTTCTGCGCGCCCGATGGTCCGGACGGCGGCGCGCTGCATCGCTGCATTCACGGCATCGCCAACCTTATCGAGGACCATGCCGCGACGGCGCACATTCCCGTGCGTTTTGCGGCGACCAAGCTGGTTGAGGGCGACGAGCTGGTGACCGAGGCGCTTCACCTGGACCGCAACGAGCTCGACGCCATCGAGCACATCATTAGCCAAATGGAGGGCGAGGCCGGCACCGACCGTCTATCTGCGCTGGCTGACATGCGCTTCGGCTTTATCGGCGACGTGTGCGGGCGTTGCGTCGTCAAGCCGCACGAGAGCCGCGAGCACGTGCGTTCCGTCAAGATTGACCGCATCCTGACGGGTCGTTACACGGCCATTCCGGCGTTCCTGGTGATCATGGGTCTCGTCTTTTGGCTGACGTTTGGCGTGATCGGCGCGGCGTTGCAGGGACTTATGGAGGACGGCATCGCTGCCATCATCGCCTCGGCCGATGCGGGTCTCAAGGCGTTCGGCACCAACGACGTAGTGCGCTCGCTGGCTGTCGACGGCGTGCTTACGGGTGTGGGTAGTGTACTGACCTTCCTGCCGATTATCGTCGTGCTCTTCTTGTTCCTCTCCATTCTGGAAGACTCGGGCTACATGGCGCGCGTGGCCTTTGTCATGGATAAGGTATTGCGTCGCTTTGGCCTGTCGGGCCGCAGCTTTGTGCCCATGCTCGTCGGTTTTGGCTGTACCGTGCCGGCTATCATGTCGACCCGTACGCTCCCATCCGAGCACGACCGCAAGATGACCGTCATGCTCACGCCGTTCATGAGCTGCTCGGCCAAGTTGCCGGTCTACGGTCTGCTGTGCGGGGCGTTTTTCCCACAGGCGACGGTTCCCGCCATGGTCTCGCTCTATCTGATTGGCATTGCGGTTGGTTGCATCGCGGCTTTGGTGCTTAACCGCACGGCATTTAAGGGCGACCCGGTGCCGTTTATCATGGAGCTTCCCAATTACCGTCTGCCGAGCGTCAAGACGACGGTGATGCTGGCATGGGATAAGGCCAAAGACTTTATTACCAAAGCCTTTACCATTATCTTTGCTGCTACCGTGGTCATCTGGTTCCTTCAGACGTTCGACATTCGCTTTAATGTGGTCGCCGATCAGTCGCAGAGTCTGCTTGCGGGCCTCGGCAGCATCATCGCGCCGGCGCTGGCGCCGCTTGGCTTTGGCGATTGGCGCGCATCCACGGCGCTCGTCACCGGACTTATTGCCAAGGAGAGCGTCATTTCGACCCTCACCGTGCTTTTGGGCGCGACCTCGCCCGCGGCACTGTCGACCATGTTTTCGCCGTTCACCGCCTACGTGTTCTTGGTCTTTACGCTGCTGTACCCGCCTTGCGTGGCGGCAATCGGCGCCGTCAAGAGTGAGCTGGGCGCGCGCTATGCCGTTGCCGTGTTCGCGTTTCAGGTGACGGTCGCCTGGATCGTGGCGTTTGTCGTGCATTCGGCAGGTATATTGCTGGGGTTGGCTTAGTTATTTATTGACGGCGCAACCTCTGTGTATCGAATTGTTTTCGGCCCCGCATCTGTTGCTGACGGATGCGGGGCCGTTGCTATATAATCGCCTCCGCTCAAAACGATTGGAGACGTTATATATGACTCAGGCAAGGCAAGACGGCATCACGCTCAAGCAGTGGCTCCCGCTCATCGGACTCACCTGCTGCGCCTTCGTGTTCAACACGTCGGAGTTTATGCCCATCGGTCTTTTGACTGACATCGCCGCGTCGTTCTCGCTCACCGAGTCCCAAGCCGGCATCATGATCTCGGTCTATGCCTGGGGCGTCATGCTGCTGTCGTTGCCGCTCATGGTGTTCGCTTCGCGTTTCGAGTTTAAGCGGATGCTGCTGGGCGTGCTTGCCGTGTTCTCGCTCGGTCAGTTCCTGTCCGCTGTGGCGCCGACTTATCCCATCCTGGTCTGTGCGCGCCTGGTGGTCGCTTGCGCACATGCCGTGTTCTGGTCGGTCGCTTCGATTATGGCCTCGCGCCTGGTCGACACGCGCCACGGGGCGCTCGCCATCAGCATGATCGCTACGGGCTCGTCCATCGCGCAGATCTTTGGTCTGCCCCTCGGTCGCGCTATTGGCTTGGCCGTGGGCTGGCGCATGACGTTTGCCGTGGTCGGGGTCCTCTCGGCCATCGCGGTCGTCTACCAGGCGACCGTGTTCCCGGCCATGCCGGCGGGCGAGCGCTTTACCGTCAAACAGTTGCCCGAGCTGCTCAAGAACCCGCTCCTGATCGCGCTCTACGCGGTCACGTTTTTATGGCGACCGGCTACTACGCGGGTTACAGCTATATCGAGCCCTTCCTGGCACAGGTCGCGCACGTCGACGCGGGCGCTATCACCATGACGCTGACGGCGTTTGGCTGCTCTGGTCTGCTCGGAAGCTGGCTGTTTGGCCGCCTGTTCGATGGGCATCGCTTCCCGTTCTTGGCTATTACGCTCTCCGGCGTGCCGGCGGCTCTGCTGCTTATGGCTCCTGCAGCCTCGGCGCTCGTGTTGGTGCTTGCCGTCTGCGCGCTATGGGGCTGCTGCGCCACGGCCTTCAATGTGGCGTTCCAGGCTGAGCTCATCAAGTACACGCCGGCGGATTCGTCGGCCGTTGCCATGTCGATCTTCTCGGGCCTGTTCAATCTGGGTATCGGCACGGGCACGGCGATTGGTGGCGCCGTGGTTTCGGGTCCCGGTATCGCTTGGATCGGCTTCGCGGGCGGGGCGATTGCCGTCGTGGGCGTCATCCTCGCCATCACGGTGATGTTCCCAGCCATACGCCGCGCCAAGCCCGTCGCCTAGCCACATCCTCCTCATCAGTTGCGTGAAATACGGACTGCTGGGCCCAATAAACCCGGCAAACAGTCCCTATTCCACCGCAACTTATTTTGGGGGAGGGGATGCACGGCAGGCATACAATGGATGGCGTTGTGTTGAGCTTACCGGGAGGCTGTTATGTGGCATACGAGACGACGTTCTATCAGATCTATCCGCTGGGCTTTTGCGGGGCTCCGCGCGAAAACGCCGCGCCCGTTGCCGAGGATGAGCTCGCCCAGGCTGCCAACGCCGCGCCCAACCCCGATGCGCCCATCATGAAAATCGCCCAATGGGCCGACTACCTGCAAGAACTCGGTATTGGCGCTGTGCTGATCAACCCGCCACTCGAGTCCGATAGCCACGGCTATGATACGCGCAGCCTGCGCCATATCGACCGCCGCCTGGGTGGGGATGCCGATTTTGCCGCCGTATGCGAGACGCTGCACGCCCATGGCATCCGCGTGGTGCTCGATGCCGTCTTCAACCACGTCGGTCGCGGCTTTTGGGCCTTCCGCGATGTGCAGGAGCGTAGGTGGGACTCGCCCTACAAGGACTGGTTCCACATCAGCTTTGACGGTGACTCGTGCTACGGCGACGGCTTTTGGTACGAGGCTGGGAGGGCCATTTTGAGCTTGTGAAGCTCAACCTGCAAAACCCCGCTGTGGTCGATTACCTGCTTGAGTCTGTGCGTCACTGGGTCGAGGTCTTTGGCGTCGACGGTCTGCGACTGGACGTCGCCTATATGCTCGACCGCGACTTTATGCGCCGCCTGCATACTTTTACCCGTGAGCTCAAGCCCGACTTTGTGCTGATTGGTGAGACGCTCCACGGCGACTACAACCAGATCGTCAACGAGAGATGCTCGACTCCTGCACCAACTACGAGTGCTACAAGGGCCTGTACTCCAGCTTTAATTCGATCAACATGTTCGAGATTGCCCACTCTCTTCATCGCCAGTTTGGCGGTGACCCGTGGTGCATTTATCGCGGCAAGCATCTGCTGTCGTTTGTCGACAACCACGATGTGCCGCGCCTGGCGAGCATCCTGACGGACAAGTCCTGCCTGCGCCCCGCCTACGGCATGCTCTTTGGAATGCCGGGCATTCCGTGCGTCTACTACGGCAGCGAGTGGGGGATTGTCGGCGAAAAGGGCGGCCCCGATGGCGACTGGGCGCTGCGCCCTGCGCTCGATGAGCCTGCGCCCAACGAGCTGACGGCGTTCATCACGCAGCTCACGCACCTGCGCTCGGCCGACGATACGGCGGCCCGTGTTCTCAACTACGGTGCCTATCGCAACGTGGTGATCCAGAACAAGCAGCTGCTGTTCGAGCGCGCCTGCGACGGCGCGACGGTGCTCGTGGCGGTGAACGCCGTGGACGAGCCTTACACCTTTGGCGCCGGCGAGCTCAGCGGGTCCTTTGTCGACCTGCTTGCCGACGGCGTGCCTACGGTCGAGCTGTCTGGCTCCCTTGAGCTTGCGCCCTACGAGGTGCGCTATCTGCTGAGGGCCTAGCTCGTGGCCGCGCCGGACGAGGGCTATCAACATATTGAGCATGGGTTTGAACCCGTGTTTGACGAGCGTTCGCGCGTTTTGGTGCTGGGGTCGTTTCCCTCGGTGCTCTCGCGTGCCAATGATTTTTATTACGGCAACCCCCAGAATCGCTTTTGGCGCGTGATGGCCGCGTGCCTCGGTGTGCCCGTGCCGCCCAACGAGGGCGACCTTTTGGCGGACAGCGAGCCTGCGACGCTCGACGCCTCGATTGTCGCCAAGCGCTCCATGCTGCTGAACGGCGGCGTGGCTGTGGGACGTGATCGAGAGCTGTGACATTAAGGGCTCGAGTGACGCGAGCATTCGCAACGTTGTGCCGGCACATATCGAGCGCATTACCGGCGCAGCTCCCATTGAGCAGGTGATATGCAACGGAGGTACAGCTGGCCGGCTCTACAAGCGCTATCTACAAGAACGCACCGGGCTGCCCGCCACCGTCCTGCCCTCGACGAGTCCCGCCAATGCCGCCTGGCGTCTGGAGCGTCTTGTTGAGCGTTGGCACGAAGCCGTTGACTGGGCCGCTCTCTAATTTAGATATCTGATTGGGCGCGGGCGCCGAGGCGTTTCAGAACGCTCGCCAGATCGGCGCGGGCACGGCTGGCTCGGCGCAAACCATGCCGTCGACGTTGACGTTGACGGCATTGCCGCCGCCAAGTCGCTGCGCATGCTCGACGGAGCAGCCCATGCGAACGGCGCCTACGAGCTTGTCCATCGCTTCGGAAAATGGCCGGCGCAAGAGGCCCATACGCGGGGAGTGGCGAAGCGCCGCAATACCGCTGCCGGCACAGACGACAACGCCGCCACACCACAATTGGTCATGGCGCTCACATGCCTTGTGCAGACGAACGGCGGTCCCGCGCGCCTGCTTAGCGCCCTCTTGTGCGGCTCGAATCGCGGCATAGACGCGCGTTCCCGTACCGCCAAAGCGTTCAAGCGCCTGCTCGATAGCTGTCAACGTCTCATCGTCAGCCACATCTTCAATGGCTAGCACGATGCCATCGACTGCACCGGCATCATCCGCTTCCAAATCGATCGGGCGGGGGAGCGCGGTGTCGGAAAGCTGAGCATAGGCGGCGATGGCATCCTGCAGGTCCCAGAGCAAAAACTCAAGATCGGCGCTATCGGGAATGCTGATATACGCAATGGTTCGCAACGTTTTTGGCACATCGCCGCGTGTGGTCGTCTCCATGCCGCCTCCTTTCCGGTTGGTTTCCGTTTAGGTTACACCGTCTGGCGGTGCCTCGCCGCGCTATCCTAGTGCAACCCTTACGAAAGGAACGCCATGCGTCTGCCCATGAACACCTCGCTTGCCACGCTCAAGCCCTCCGGCATCCGTCGGATTAACGCGCTCGCTGCCCAGTACCCAGGATGCATTGCGCTCGCGCTCGGCGAGCCCGATTTTTCCACGCCCGATATGATTAGCGCCGAGGTGACCGCTTCGTTGGACCGCGGCGACACGCACTATCCGCCCAACAACGGTCGCCCCGCTCTGCGCGAAGCGCTGTCTGCCTACATGGGGGATGCGGGCCTTACGTTTTCGGCCGACGAGGTCATCCTGACCGACGGCGCGACCGAGGCCCTGTCGGCAACATTCATGGCTATGCTCAACCCCGGCGACGAGGTCATTATCCCCACGCCGGCCTTTGGCCTGTACGAGAGCATCGTCGTGGCCAATCACGCCAAAGCGGTCTTTTTGGATACAGAGCCTGCGCAATTCCAGATTGATGAGGAGGCGCTTCGTGCCTGTGTGACGCCGGCGACTAAGGCCATCGTCATCTGCTCGCCCAACAATCCCACGGGTTGCATCCTCGACGCGGCATCGCTCGACGCCGTGGCACACGTGGCGGAGCAGGCGGGCATCTACGTGTCTGCGACGACGTATATAACCGCCTGGTCTACGTGGACGGCTACGAGCGATTTGCCCAGCGCCACCCGGAGCTACGCGAGCAGACGGTGGTCATCGAGAGCTTCTCCAAGCCCTGGGCCATGACCGGCTGGCGTTTAGGTTGGCTCGCAGCGGCAACCCCCGTCATCGCCGAGATCGCAAAGGCCCACCAATACCTAGTATCGAGCGCCGTCTCCTTTGAGATGGACGCCGCGGCCCGAGCCCTGACCGTCGACCCAACCCCCATGCTTAAAGTCTACCGAGCCCGCCGCGAACGCGCGCTCGCGGCCTTAGACGCCATGGGCCTCGACGTAGTGGAACCGGCAGGCGCCTTCTACGCTTTCCCCAACATCAAACAGTACGGCCTAACAAGCGAAGATTTCTGCATCAAAGCCATCAAAGAGGCAAACGTAGCCCTAGTCCCGGGAGACTGCTTCGGCACCGAAGGCCACATCCGCCTAAGCTACTGCGTAAGCGACGAAAACCTGGACGAAGGCTTAACCCGCCTGTCCACCTTCACTTTCAACCTTGTAGCCATCGGGGACGCAACACATCAGCCACCGACATAAGGGTTATGCGTGGGGGCGTCGCTCAACGGAAAACCGGGCTGCCCCAAGTCACCGCAGCCGCGCCGCCCGAAGGCCGGGCGCAAGGTTTTCGTAGATTCCGCACGAGCCGAAAGCACTTAATGTGCTTTCCGAGCGAGCCCAGGACCTGACCGAGCGAAAACCTTGCGCCCGGCCTTCGGCGGCGCGGTCGGAATGGTGGAATTGTGTGCAGCCCGGTTTTCCGTTGACCGACGCCGGGGTCCCCGCCATAATACTTTCGGTTCACGCACGAATCCGCTGCCAGAGACAGCCGGTGCAAACGGGCATTGCCCGCGAGCTTAATGGGATATCCCGCCAGCCGAGGTGGTCGAGTAGATATGTCTTCTCGCCCCCGTCGCTCATGCAGCGCGGGGGCTTTCTTTTTGGACATGCCCCCGTCACGTCCTTGTGGCGGACCGTGCCCGGAAAGAATTCGAGGAGGTGTAATTCATGCCCCAGCAGTACAAAATCGACAAGGTTGCAGAGATCGAGTCCCGTATCGCCGAGAACGCCGGTCTGTTCGTCGTCAACTACAACGGTCTGACGGTTAAGCAGGCTCAGGAGCTGCGTCATCAGCTTCGCGAGTGCGGCGCCGAGATGAAGGTCTACAAGAACAACCTGGTCAAGATCGCTCTCAAGAACCAGGAGCAGCCCGAGCTCGACGAGATCCTCGCCGGCCCCGTCGCTTATGTGTTCTACGAGACCGAGCCGGTCGAGGCCGCTAAGACCCTTAAGGACTTCTCTGCTAAGTCCAAGGGCGTCCTTGAGATCAAGGGCGGTATCTCCGACGGCAAGGCCGTTTCCGCTGATGATGTTAAGGCTATCGCCGAGCTGCCCACCAAGGATCAGCTTCTCGGTCAGATCGCCGGTCTCATCTCCGGTTTCGCTCGCGACATCGCTGTCTGCGTCAACGGCGTTTCCTCTGGTCTCGCTCGTTCGATCCAGCAGGTCTCCGAGCAGAAGGCAGCCTAGTCGCTGTTTTCACCCGCGGCGGCAACGCCGCACCCCTGACGCATTCGCGTCGTGTTTTAACTGATCTCCGTGCATCTGCACGGAAACCGAAAGGACTTAGAAATGGCTAAGCTTACCACCGATGAGATCATCGATGCTCTTAAGGAAATGACCCTTCTCGAGGCTTCCGAGCTCGTTAAGGCTATCGAGGACACCTTCGGCGTTTCCGCCGCTGCTCCTGCCGCCGTTGTCGCCGCTCCCGCTGCTGGCGCTGCTGAGGCCGAGGAGAAGACCGAGTTTGACGTCGTGCTCGAGGGCTTCGGCGACAACAAGATCCAGGTCATCAAGGCCGTCCGTGAGCTCACCAACCTTGGCCTGAAGGAGGCCAAGGAGGTCGTCGAGGGCGCTCCCAAGGCTGTTCTCGAGGGTGCCAAGAAGGAGGACGCCGAGGCTGCCAAGGAGAAGCTCGAGGCTGCTGGCGCTGCTGTCACCCTCAAGTAATCAGGCTTTCTCGCCAGATTTCTTTGCAGACGGGGTTCGCATTGCGAGCCCCGTCTTTTTTGTTTTGGCCCCTCATTCCCATTGCTCGGCACGCAGAACACCGCTGTCTTCGCCGTGCCAATCCCGTTACCGCTGGGGCGTAAAATTGCATCATTCGAGCAATAATTTGCGTTGACCTGCTGAAGAATTGCGTTTGCCTTACGGCGACGTATGTCTCCGGCGGTAAGATACTTCAGCATCGCAATTTGGTCTGCGGCCGCCGTGCCGCACGCACAGGGCGCATCCTGCGCCTGCGAAAGGATCCTTGAATAATATGAAGGCAATCATCCCCGCCGCCGGTCTTGGCACGCGTTTTCTGCCTGGCACCAAGTGCACGCCCAAAGAGATGCTGCCGTGCTCGACAAACCGGTCATCCAGTACGTCGTTGAGGAGGCGCTCGACCCCGATGAGGTCGACGATGCTATTATCGTCACCTCTCCCGGCAAGCCCGAGTTGCTGAGCTACTTCCAGCCCGATCGTTCGCTCGAGAACCTGCTGCGCGAGCGCGGCAAGGATGCTTATGCCGACGCCGTCGCCCATGCGGGCGGTATGCCGGTCGACTTCCGCTATCAGTACGAGCCCAAGGGCCTCGGTCACGCCATTCGCTCTGCCGCTGACGCTGTGGCGGGGGAGAACTTCCTGGTTCTTCTGGGCGACTACGTTGTGCCCAACCGCGACATCTGCGACAAGATGCTTGCCGTCTCCAAGGAGCACGGTGGCGCTTCTGTTATCGCCGTTGCCGCGTGCGCTCCCGAGGAAGTCAGCCGCTATGGCGTTATCGCCGGCGATCGCGTGGGCGCTCTCGAGGGCTTCGAGAATGCCGCCGACGACGAGCCGGTGCCGTTTGGCGCATCGGCGGCCTGGTCGAGAAGCCCGCTCCCGAGGCGGCTCCGTCCAACCTGTACATCGTCGGTCGCTACCTGCTGAGCCCGTTGGTCATGGACCTGCTGGCCGATCAGCAGGCCGGTAAGGGCGGCGAGATCCAGCTGACCGACGCCATGGCCCGCTCGCTCGACCGCGAGGCCATGTACGCCGTCGTCATCGACCCGCTGTCGGGCTACGATACCGGTACCCCGTCTGGCTGGATGGCCACCAACGCCCTCATGGCCGCAAGCGATCCTCGCTTTGCCGGCGCCTTCTGGGATGCCATCGACGAGCGCGGCGGTTTGATGCGTAAGTAAGCCTTCGGGCATCGACATTTACGGGTGCGGACTTCGGTTCGCGCCCGTTTTTTATAAGAGCTGCGATTGCTAGCCTCTGTTCACAGAAAATATATGAACAGGTGTTCGATGCACATCCATCTACCTGCATGTTTTCTGTCGAAAAACTTTGCTACTCCAAAAACTCAATCACGTCAAGGCTTTTCTTGCTCAACGGTCGGTACCTGATAAACTATTAGGTTGCGATAACTGGCGAAGCTATGCCTCGCCAATCCACCGAGCATTTCCGTGAAGGAGGAAAAACCTGGTGACCTACGCATACACTGCCACTGAGCGCAAGCGCGTCAGCTTCGGGAAAATCCCGGAAGCCATGGAGCTCCCCAACCTTATCTCTGTTCAAAGGGAATCCTTTGAGCGTTTTAAGGACGAGGGCCTTCGTGAGGCGTTCAAGGAATCCAGCCCCATCCAGAGCCAGAACCATGTTCTCGAGGTTACCTTCGGCGAGCATCAGTTTGGCGATCCCGCGCACACCGTCGAGGAGTGCCGCGAGAAGGACATGACCTATCAGGCTCCGCTTCTGACCGACGTCCGTCTCACTAACAAGGAGACCGGTGAGATCAAGGAGCAGCTCGTCTTTATGGGCGACTTCCCCATGATGACCGATCAGGGCACCTTTATCATCAACGGTACCGAGCGTATCGTCGTCTCCCAGCTCGTCCGTTCCCCGGGCGTGTACTACAGCTCCGAGATGGATTCGGGCAAGCAGATCTACAAGGCTCAGATCATCCGTCCCGCGGTGCCTGGCTCGAGTTTGAGGTCGACAAGCGCGACCAGCTCATGGTCTCCATCGACCGTAAGCGCAAGCAGAGCGCCACGATGTTCCTGCGCGCCCTTGGCATCGCCGTCACCAACGACGATATCATCGAGCTGCTCGGCAACTCCGATGTGATCAAGCGCACCCTCGAGCGCGATACCGCCCTTACCCGCGAGGATGCTCTTATCGAGATCTACCGTCGCCTGCGCCCGGGCGAGCCTCCCACCGTGGATGCTTCCCGCAGCCTGCTCGAGGGCCTGCTCTTCAACCCGCAGCGCTACGATCTGGCCCGCGTCGGTCGCTACAAGGTCAACAAGAAGCTCAACCTCACCACCGAGGAAGAGGTCACGGTGCTCACCGACGAGGATATCGTCGCTACGCTGCGCTACCTGCTGTCCCTCGCTGCTGGCGAGCAGGGCTTCAAGGTCGACGACATCGACCACTTTGGCAACCGCCGCATTCGCACCGTCGGCGAGCTCGTCGCCAACCAGTTCCGTATCGGTATGAGCCGTATGGAGCGCGTCGTCCGTGAGCGCATGAGCTCCCAGGACATCGACGAGATCACCCCGCAGTCGCTCATCAACATCCGTCCGATCGTGGCCTCTATCAAGGAGTTCTTCGGTTCCTCGCAGCTCTCGCAGTTCATGGACCAGGCAAACCCCCTGACCGGTCTGACCCACAAGCGCCGTCTGTCCGCACTCGGCCCCGGCGGTCTTGCCGGCCACAAGTCGGCTCCAGCCGCCGCACCAACGTGCCGACGGCCGTCCGCGACGTTCACAACTCGCACTACAGCCGCATGTGCCCGATCGAGACCCCCGAAGGCCCCAACATCGGCCTGATCGGCTCGCTCGCCCTCTACGCCCGCGTCAACGAGTATGGCTTCATCGAGGCCCCGTTCCGTCGTGTCGAGAACGGCGTTGCCACCGATCAGATCGACTGGATGACCGCTGACGAGGAAGAGAAGCACGTCATCGCGCCGGCCAACACGCCGCTCGATCCCAAGACCAACGAGTTCATCACGACCGATGCCGAGGGCAAGATCGTCCGTCCGCATACCGTGATCGCCCGTACCCGCGACTTCGACGGCTCCTTCGGCGCTCCCGCCGACGTGCCTGTCGAGGACGTCGACTACATGGACGTCTCGCCGCGTCAGATGCTCTCCGTCGCAGCCACGCTGATTCCGTTCCTCGAGCACGACGACGCCAAGCGTACGCTCATGGGCGCCAACATGCAGCGTCAGGCCGTGCCGCTGGTTCACCCCGCCGCTCCCTATGTCGGTACCGGCATGGAGCGTCGCGCCGCCCTGGACTCTGGCGAGGTTACCCTGGCCAAGAACGCCGGCGAAGTCATCTATGCCGACGCCTCCAAGATTATCGTCAAGCACGCCGGCGGCATGGACGAGTATCACCTGGCCAAGTACCAGCGCTCCAACCAGTCCACCTGCATTAACCACCGTCCGCTCGTGCGCGTCGGTGACACCGTTGAGCAGGGCGAGCCTCTGGCCGACGGTCCTTCGACCGATCATGGCGAGCTCGCACTGGGCCAGAACCTCACCGTGGCATACATGCCGTGGGAAGGCTTCAACTACGAGGACGGTATCGTCGTGTCCGAGCGCCTGGTGGCCGAGGACCTGCTGACGACCATCAATATCACCCGTCACGAGATCGACGCCCGCGACACCAAGCTCGGCCCCGAGGAGATCACTCGCGAGATCCCGAACCTCTCCGAGGACATGCTTGCCAACCTCGACGAGGACGGCATCATCCGCATCGGCGCCGAGGTCGGTCCTGGCGACATCCTGGTCGGCAAGGTCACGCCTAAGGGCGAGAGCGCTCTGACCGCCGAGGAGCGCCTGCTGCGCGCCATCTTCGGTGCCAAGGCTCACGATGTTCGCGACACCTCCCTTAAGATGCCTCACGGCGCTTATGGCCGCGTCATCGACGTCGTCCGCTTTAGCCGCGAGAACGGCGACGACCTGGCCCCCGGCGTCAACGAGCAGGTGCGCGTCTACGTCGCCCAGCGTCGTAAGATCCAGCAGGGCGATAAGATCGCCGGTCGCCACGGCAACAAGGGCGTTATCTGTAACGTTCTGCCGGTCGAGGACATGCCCTACATGGCTGACGGTACCCCGATCGACGTTATCCTCAACCCGCTGGGCGTTCCTTCGCGTATGAACGTCGGCCAGCTGCTCGAGTGCCACCTTGGCTGGGCTGCTGCCTGCGGTTGGGATACCGAGGATGCCGACTCCGACAAGTATGTCCCCGGTCCGTTCTTCGTCTCGACGCCCGTCTTCGACGGCGCCAAGGAGGACGAGATCGCCGAGGTCATCCGTCGCGCCAACAAGAACATGCTCAACAAGGCCACCGCTGCCTTTGGCGATCACATGCGCCCCGAGTTTGTCACCCAGCTTGACGAGCGCGGCAAGACCCGCCTGTTCGACGGCCGCACCGGCGAGGAGTTCCGCGAGCCCATTACCGTGGGTACGTCCTACATCCTCAAGCTCGGCCACATGGTTGACGACAAGATCCACGCCCGTTCGACCGGCCCTTACAGCCTGGTTACCCAGCAACCGCTGGGCGGCAAGGCTCAGTTTGGCGGCCAGCGCTTCGGCGAGATGGAAGTTTGGGCACTGTACGCATACGGTGCTTCCAACGTCCTGCAGGAGATCCTGACCGTCAAGTCCGACGATACCGTGGGCCGCGTCAAGACCTACGAGTCCATCGTCAAGGGCGAGAACGTTCCGGTTCCGGGTATCCCCGAGTCCTTCAAGGTTCTCGTCAAGGAGATCCGTTCCCTCGCGCTGGACATCGAGCCCATGCACGATGCCGACGAGGACGCCTCCGCCCCTGTGACCGCCGAGGAGACCTCTGCTCTCGACGACCTGGCTGCGCTCGCCGGCGTTGACGCCGACGTCGAGGCCCAGGATGCCGAGACCGCCGAGGCACCCGAGCTGTCGCCGCCACGACCACTGATAAGGAGTAGTTGACTGTGGCAGATTTCGAAACTACTGATTTTGACTCGGTAAAGATCTCCCTTGCCTCCGCCGACCAGATCCGTTCCTGGTCGCACGGTGAGGTCAAGAAGCCGGAGACCATTAATTACCGTACCCTCAAGCCCGAGAAGGACGGCCTGTTCTGCGAGAAGATTTTCGGTCCCGCCAAGGACTGGGAGTGCTCCTGCGGCAAGTACAAGGCATCCGCTTTAAGGGCATCGTCTGCGAGCGCTGCGGCGTCGAGGTCACCTCGGCCAAGGTTCGTCGCGAGCGCATGGGTCACATCGAGCTCGCCGCTCCCGTGTCCCACATCTGGTACTTCAAGAGCCCCACGAGCTTCCCGATGAGCCGTATGCTCGACATCAAGTCCAAGGACCTCGAGAAGGTTTTGTACTTTGCCAGCTACATCATCACCGAGGTCGACTACGAGGCTCGCGAGGCCGACGCTGACGACCTGCGCGAGGAGCTCGCCGCCGATCTGGAAGAGATCGATGCCGAGTGCGCCCGCCAGATCGAGTCCCTCAAGGAGCAGGGCAACCCCGAGAACTTTGACGAGTTCTCCGACGAGGAGCCGCTGACCCCCGAGGAGATCGCCTCTGGCATCGTCGACATCGAGGAAGAGTGCAAGGACGAGAAACAGCTCCGCACGGACGCCTTCAACGCCTTCATGAAGCTCACCGAGCGCGACCTCATCTCCGATGAGCCGCTGTTCCGCGAGATGACCCGTTACTACTCCATGTACTTCAAGGGTGGCATGGGTGCCGAGGCGTCCGCGACCTGCTCGCTGCCATCGACCTCCCCTCCGAGGCCGAGAAGCTCAAGGCCATCATCGCCGACGAGGACTCCCAGAAGCAGAAGCGCGAGAAGGCCGTCAAGCGCCTCGAGGTCGTTGACGCCTTCCTGAAGGGCGGCAACAGCCCCGCGAACATGATTCTGGACGTCATCCCGGTCATTCCGCCCGATCTGCGCCCGATGGTCCAGCTTGACGGCGGCCGCTTCGCTGCGTCCGATCTCAACGACCTGTATCGTCGCGTGATCAACCGTAACAACCGACTCAAGCGCCTGCTCGACCTGGACGCCCCTGCGATTATCGTGAACAACGAGAAGCGCATGCTCCAGGAGTCCGTGGACGCCTGTTCGACAACGGCCGTCGTGGTCGCCCGGTCTCTGGTCGTGGCGGTCGCCCGCTCAAGTCGCTCGCCGAGGCCCTCAAGGGCAAGCAGGGTCGTTTCCGTCAGAACCTGCTGGGTAAGCGTGTCGACTACTCCGGCCGTTCGGTTATCGTTACCGACCCCAAGCTGCTGCTGCACCAGTGCGGTCTGCCCAAGACCATGGCGCTGGAGCTCTTCAAGCCCTTCGTCATGAAGCGCCTGGTCGAGCTCGGCAAGGTCGAGAACATCAAGGGCGCCAAGCGCGCTATCGACCGCGGTGCCACCTTTGTGTGGGATATCCTCGAAGAGGTCATCGACGGTCGCGTCGTGCTGCTCAACCGTGCACCGACCCTGCACCGTCTGTCCATCCAGCCTTTGAGCCGGTGCTGGTCGAGGGCAAGGCTATCCACCTGCACCCGCTGGTCTGCTCGCCCTTCAACGCCGACTTCGACGGCGACCAGATGTCTGTCCACGTGCCGCTGTCCAGCCAGGCTCAGGCCGAGGCTCGCGTGCTCATGCTCTCTGCGAACAACCTGCGCTCGCCGGCATCCGGCAAGCCGGTTAACATCCCTTCGCAGGACATGATCATCGGTGTGTACTACCTCACCCAGGTCCGCGACGGCCTGCCCGGCGAGAACCACGTGTTCGCCAGCTTCGACGACGCGCTGCACGCCTATGACTGCCGCTCCGAGGTCGACATGCAGGCCAAGATCCAGGTTCGCGTGTCCGCCGAGAACGCCAACGTCATCAACGAGGACGGCACCCGTATCTTCCGCGTCAAGAACGGCAAGAACGAGTTCGTCGACTACGACGTCACCGGTAACAAGACCGCGCGCTTCGAGACCTCTATCGGCCGCATCATCTTCAACCGCCAGTGCCTGCCCGAAGACTACGAGTTCATGAACTACAAGATGGTCAAGGGCGACGTGGCCAAGCTGGTTGCCGACTGCTGCGATCGTTACCCCGAGGCCAAGGTCGGCCCGATCCTCGACGCCATCAAGTACTCCGGCTTCCACTACGCTACCCGCGCCGGCCTCACCATCTCGGTGTGGGACGCTCTCATCCCTGCCGAGAAGCAGGAGCTGCTCGATCGCGCCCAGGCCAACGTCGACCAGATCAACGAGTACTTCGAGGAGGGCTTCATCAACGAGACGGAGCGCCACATCGAAGTCGTTAACGAGTGGACCGCTTGTACCGACAAGGTCGCAGCGCTCATGCTCGACTTGTTCGACGAGGAGAACCCGCTCTACATGATGGCCGACTCCGGCGCCCGTGGTTCTAAGACCCAGCTGCGTCAGCTCGGCGGCATGCGTGGCCTGATGGCAGACATGTCCGGCGAGACGATCGACCTTCCCATTAAGGCGAACTTCCGCGAGGGCCTGCTGCCGCTCGAGTACTTCATTTCGACCTACGGCGCCCGTAAGGGCCTGGTCGATACCGCATCCCACACCTCGGACTCTGGTTACCTGACCCGTCGTCTGGTCGACGTGGCCCAGGACGTCATCGTCCGCGAGGAGGACTGCGGTACGCACGAGGGCGTTACCTACAACCTCATCATCCCCGGCACCACCGATCTCAACGCCGACCTCGTCGGCCGTTGCTTCATCGAGGACGTCGTGGCCCCCGATGGCACCGTGCTCTTTGAGCAGGACGGCTACATCGAGAAGGTCGCCGACATCCAGAAGATGGTCGATGCGGGCCTCAAGAAGGTCAAGCTTCGCGCGCTGCTCACCTGCCGCTCCAAGTACGGCGTGTGCCAGAAGTGCTACGGCTGGGATCTTTCCACCCGTCGTCCGGTCGCCATCGGTACCGCGGTCGGCATTATTGCCGCCCAGTCCATCGGTGAGCCCGGTACGCAGCTTACGATGCGTACCATTCACTCCGGCGGCGTCGCTGGCGTCGACGATATTACGCAGGGCCTGCCTACGGTCAGCCGTATGTTCGATATCGTCGGCAACGTCAACGAGAAGATCCTGGGTCGCGAGGCCGAGCTGGCTCCGTACTCCGGTCACCTCTCGATTAAGCCCGAGAAGTCCGAGTACGTGCTGACGCTCACCGACTCCGAGGACCACACCCGTGTTCTCGATGAGCGTCGCGTCCCCGCTTCGGTGCGCTTTATGCCCGAGATTGAGGACGGCTGCGAGGTTCGCGCCGGCGACCAGATCACCAAGGGCTTCGTCAACTTCCGCAACCTGCGCAAGCTGACCGACATCGAGTCGACGATGCACACCTTCGTCGAGAGCGTCAAGGACGTCTACACCAGCCAGGGCGTTGACCTGAACGACAAGCACATCGAGGTGCTCGCACGTCAGATGCTGCGTCGCGTTCAGATCACCAACCCCGGTGACTCCAAGTACCTGCTTGGTCAGTACGTCGACCGCTACGAGTTCGCCGACGAGGTCGAGCGCGTTGCCCGTCTGGGCGGCCAGGCTCCTGTGCCGAGCCCGTCATCCTGGGTACGCTCAAGGTCGCGTCCAACATCGACTCCTGGCTGTCGAGCGCTTCGTTCATCCGTACCGCCGGCGTCCTTACCGAGGCTGCCATCGAGGGCAAGGTCGACCACCTGCTCGACCTTAAGTCCAACGTCATCGTCGGTAAGAAGATCCCGGCTGGTACCGGCCTCAAGCCGTACGCCAACGCCAAGCTGACGTATCGCACGGCCGACGGCTATGTTGACATCGACGGTCCGGCTTCGCCCAACGCCAAGTCGCTGCCCGAGTGGGCTCCGGTTGAGCTCAAGGACCTGGACGAGCAGCTCCCGCAGCAGCTCGACTGGGCCGGCTACGACGAGTTCGGTGGTGCTGACGGTTCGTTCACCCGCAACGGCCATACCATCTCCGCCGAGAAGGCTCGCCTGTACCTGTTCGACGACCTGGGCGTGTCGCAGCGCTGGACCAACAAGTTCAGCGAGGTCGGCATCGAGACGGTCGGCGATCTGGTCGGCAAGTCCGAGGAGGATCTGCTGCGCATCGATGGTATCGGTGCCAAGGCGATCGAGGAGCTCCGTGACGGCCTGGAGGCCCACGACCTGCTCTACATCCTCGAGAACAACGACGACGTTGCCGACGAGGAAGACCTCTCGCAGCTGCTGCAGATGGTCTTTAGCCCCGACGGTCCGGACGATATCCTGCTGGGTACCTCCGCTCCGACGCATCACGCCGACGCCGACGAGGAGCTCCTGGGCGCCCCGATCGACGACAAGAAGCTCCCGCCAACGGCGCGATCAACGAGGACATGGCTTCCCTCGACGAGCTGCTCAACCAGCTCGTGGACACTGACGACGCCGAAGAGGCCAAGGACAACGACGAGGAGTAACTAGTTCCGCCGTTCTAACGAACGGCGGAGATCTCCGTCGCTGCGCGGCCCCCAGGGCTACAATCTGTCATTCAAAAGGCAGGGCATGACCAAAAGGTCAATGCCCTGCCTTTTTCATGCCACCTTGTACGCTCTGGGGGCCGCTCGCTTGCGTTTGCTCAACCTGTTGCGTTCCGTCGATCCCTTGGGGACGGAGGAAAACGGATCATTTTGAGGTGCGATTTCGGAAGTATGCGGCAAAATCTTGATAGGTCGACCACACCGCATATGCTCAAGCGCTCTACCTGCGGATTTGTTATCGCAAAACCCCTGTGTGCTCGGCAAGTTCATAATTTGCCGCATACTTCCGAAAACGCCGCCGATTTCCATGCGAGAGATGAGAGCAGATCACCGCTGGAGCGCAGCATTTCCCCAGATAAAACCGACCAAAATAAACCTGTCCCTTTTTGGCAGGGAACGTTGCCCCAACGAGCACGTTGGATTCCCGGGCCGGGCGGCACAGGGGTTAAGTTTGTCGCGAGTTCCGCATGAGCCGGAGGCACTTAATGTGGCTCCGTGCGAGCCAGGACTGTAGAGCAGCAAACTTAACCCCTG